>Ga0307517_10004120_pt1 | contig 22445 bp, 19 predicted proteins | sample 23_EM_MG_FD_194515 | JGI IMG/M metagenome (GOLD analysis project Ga0307517, IMG submission 194515) | Populus trichocarpa ectomycorrhiza microbial communities from riparian zone in the Pacific Northwest, United States - 23_EM | ecosystem: Host-associated > Plants > Roots > Unclassified | place... | reverse complement strand
AACAACAACAAAAATCACAGCTGAAAGACCATAATACCCTTGCCCCCACTTAATTTAATTTCTTTGATTTAAGGGTACATGTGTAATTTTATTGTGTATAAAAAAAACAAAAACATCAAAATACTCCTACTTGGAACTCATTATTTTTTTACACCTCAATATATTTTGGTTATTTTACTATTCATAAATATATTGAATCGTTCAAAATATTTTTAAACAAATCTATTATGCCCAAGAAACCATATAAAAAGATAAAAATATTCCGTAGTTTAAATGCAAGCAAATTTTTATGTGAATGATCAAAAAATCACCGCACTTTATTGGTGAATAGAAAATGTGAGGGGTAACGGTGAATCACCTAGTAGTTTTAGTATATTTATTAAATAAAAAAATAAATTAAAAGGAGAGATACATGTGGATCCTCTCCTTACCAATAGCCACAGGAGCGAAAAGCAAACTGTCTCCAGAAAATATCAGACACATCACAGGCATGTGGGTCTTTTGCCCCGATAACTGACACGCACTTCCTTACGTGTCTTAACTTGTGAGCCCCTCTCTCTCTCTCTCTTCTATCCCTACCCCAGTCACCATCCCCTTCTTTCCATTCTCTCCTGCTTTATTTAGAACCAATTAAGAAAAAAAAGAGAAAAGAAACAAACACAAAAAAGCAAATTCATAATTATTATTAGTAGTATAAGTGATACCCGCCACTCAACTCACCAGCCATTCATTAATCCCCACGTAGCACTTTATTTATCGCCGGCCACCCCACTTCGCCGCAAAATTACGTCAGCTAACCACGCTTTGTTGTCAACATGACATAACATATATATGCGAGAAGGAGTGTTTAAATGTATTAGGTAAGTACTTGGGAGTGTTGGGCGTGCGTACGTTAAAGTGACGAGGGTGCGCATTTTATGAATATAGCGACGTTAACGGGTTGACTGTAGTAACGTTCAAAGAAGGAGGAAAAAAATAAATAAAAGGAAGAGTCTTTTATTAGATTAAATTTTTTGATTCTCTGAGGGGTGTCTCTTTTGGGTTTTGATTGCTTTTAGGGAATGGATGGCGGTGATGTTGATTCCTGATACTAACTAGTATTAAGGACAGTGAACTAGTGTTAAATTTTCTGGGTTTAATTTCTTGGACCTGCTGGAATTCAATTGCTTGAGAGATTTTGGTAGGAAGAACCAAGTTACACGCAGATAGAGAAAAGGAAGCAAACTTCGTTAATTTATTTTACTGTTTTTATTTCCCTTCGCGGGGGACACGTTTAATTTCTTTTTTGCTAGCCAGGAAAGTTGAGACTTTTCGCGCCATTTTTGCAAATTAATGACCCATTGAAGCATGATGTAAAGAGGTAAGTAAAGGCTGATGACTGGCTTAATTAGTATTAGCTAGATCTCTTTTTGTTTAAAATTATGTTCGGACTAATTGGAAGCTGAAGTTACACAGTATTGGTAGTGTATAAAAAGCAGCACACTTGCTATGCTTTTCTGTGTTTGATGGTCGTTTCTGAGTTTGTGTGTTGGGCTAGACAAGGGGTTCTTTCTTTTGGATGTTCTCTTTATGTTCAAGCAATGGTTTGTGTGTTTGATGCTATATTTAAGAAAATCCTGATTGATTAAGATTGAGTCTAATTCACCATCGATTCTGTTTTTAATTTTTCTTGTTTTGCATGGTTTGCTTTGAGCGATTGAATTTTGTGGAAAAAATAATGATCTCCTGAAGCCTAACTTCAAAAAGGATAAACTTGAGATGGATTTAGGCTATAATGTTCGTTGACCTTCCTGTTGCATGAAACTAAATAGGTTTCTGGAGGCAATTGCCACGTAATTTATAGCTGATCTTGGACTATTTGTCCTCTGTCAATCTTGCCGATACTATATTTATTAGTAGTTCATAGTCCATATTCCAGTTATTTTAAGAAAAACAAGTCTTGAAGCTTTTTGAAAAGATTTATTCTGATTTGAGGTTCCACACTGAATGGTCTTCGATTCACTGTCAGTCTATAGCATGTCTTCACATGGTAAAGAGGTTTCTAGAATCAAAACCAGTGAAAAAACTGTAGAAAATGTTAATTAGCAAGCCAAAGTTATCTTAAGCAAGACATGAGGTCATCGTTGCTGATTTAGCTCAATATACTAGGAGGAATCTCTAACATGGGAGTGCTGTGAGAGAATCAATGTTGCATGTTACCCTGAAAAATTTGTCTGTCTACTCTCTCCCATGTTCCTACTTCCTCTGGCAAAGTAAATATGATATGGTTCATTGTTTCATGTCCACAACAAGGCTGCCTTACTTCCCCCTAATTTTTGTCTTCCTTATTGATGTTGCTAATGCTGCCACTCTTAATCAACAATTTTTTCAAGTGTTTAGTTTTTGCCTGCTTGAATGAACAGGAATAACTGACATTGCCATGTCAGTGGAGTGTGTCTGAGCATTATAGTTTAACCTTTGTGAGTGTTTGATCTCTTAGCTTTGCGAGTCTACCTGGTCTGAATGACTAAGAGTTACAGGTTTTCTTTTGTATGTTTGTCACCTGGATGGCACAACAATTCATGAAAACTTGGCAGGAGTTTTTTGAAATGTCAATTATAAGTAGATATCCTTTTGAGCACTGTCCATGGATGAGCATCAGTTTGACCACAATTCTCTTTCCCTTTTTGTTTCTATTCTATTGATTTCTTTGCTTAAGAATGGCAAGCTTCATGCAATTTTATTACTGCACTGTTGTCATGCTGCAGCTTATTAAATGTGCCTGTTTTCTGTTTTGTTTTTCTGTTTTTTGTTCCATTTGTTAGAGCATGGGCTCTACATCAACTCAAATTGCTGCAATGAGAGGAATGGGTTTTTATGAGCCCTTTCACCAGATTAGCTCATGGGGACATGCCTATAGAGATGATGGTAGCCTAAACATTGGTCCATCCACAATTGTACAGGTGGATGCTGGGCTAGACAACAAGGTTATGATTAATGATATTTTCCTTCTAGTTAGTGAATGTCAGAGTTACCTCTGCTTACCAGGTGGCCTGACCTTTCTGACTGACTTTGTCTAGACTGAACATGTTTCACAAGAATCAATGGAACCATCCAGAAGTGATCAAGAAGCGCACAAACCTGCTGATAAGGTCATGAAACTCCCTCCTGCTCTCCCAATTAATTAAAAACATATCAGCTATTAATCTTCAATTTCTTATGAACTTATATTAACTTTCATGAAGATCGTGTAAATTTTGAACCCTCTGAAAACTGAATGAAAAATCTGCTTCAATAAAATCCACAAATGGAAATCTATCGTGTCTCTCACATGAAGAATATGGTATCAAGGATAATGAGTTTGTAAATGTTTGAGTTATTAGCGACATTGCTTAAACATGATTAAACTCAATGGAAGTGCCTGTTCTATTTCTCTTTTTTGAAAAAGTGAAAAGCCAACGAATAGCTGACTAAAAGACACTTGAAATTTGCACAAATCGAACTGCAGATACAAAGACGATTGGCACAAAATCGTGAAGCTGCTCGCAAAAGTCGCTTGCGGAAAAAGGTATAATTTAATGCATTCTTATACAAGTATATGCTGATGGAGGTGTTTTGAGATTGTAGTGCAGAAGATTTATATTTCAAAATTGTTTCTTAGGCCTATGTTCAACAATTAGAATCCAGCCGTTTGAAGTTGGCCCAGTTGGAGCAGGAACTTGAAAGAGCTAGGCACCAGGTGAGACGAGAATTCTATTCTCTCTATTATGTTTCACCATTTATTTAGATGCATTTCCCTAATTATCAGGCACTGATTAAAATACTAGCGAGGATTGCCTGGAACAGCAAATTGTCTCCTCTAACAGCTCTGTGAATGCCTTACTGCAGGGTGCTTACATAGGAGGCAGTGCATCAGATTCTAGTCATTTGGGATTTTCAGGAACAGGAAATCCAGGTTCTTTTTATTTATGTGCTTGTAGGTTAACTTGATGATACTTGTATGGCATGGAAAATCATAGTAACTCTTGACATAGGCAAAAGCACCCATGAAGGAATTTTGAAGACAGAACAGTATACTTTTAGGACTATATGCAGAAACTGACCTGCCTTGATGGCTTCTCTCTTATAGAGATCCATCTGAAAACATGGGTTCCATATGCCTCTCCTCATTTTTTCTTGCTGGATACAGATCAGAAGGATGCTCAAAAAGTTTTTGTTAACTGTTCTGTGCTACAGCTCATGTTTGTAAAGCATCATAGGTCCTGTTCTCTCGTCTTTTCAGTTTTTACTGCAAAATACTGCTGGATGCATCCATGCAGTTAACAAACTAGACACTAAATACTCCACCTACAATTTCCAAATTTGTTTCCTTAACTCTCCATGTAGATTATTTTTATGTGTATTTAATATCTATTCAAGGAAGCTGGGAAGTTTTGGCCTTTAATTGCCTAATTATCCCTTGAAACTGTTTTGCATACTCATCATTGTGATTGCATTTGTTCCTTTAAGCTCTGATCTGTGCTGTCATCTAATGGTTCTGATTATGAATTCTCAGGAATTGCTGCATTTGAGATGGAATATGGACATTGGGTTGAAGAACAACTCAAACAAGTTTCTGAACTTAGGAATGCATTGCAAGCTCGTATAACTGATATTGAGCTCCGGATCCTAGTTGAGAATGGCTTGAATCACTATAACAATCTTTTCCGCATGAAAACAGATGCTGCGAAGGCTGATGTCTTCTATCTGATTTCTGGAAAATGGAGAACATCAGTAGAACGCTTCTTTCTGTGGATCGGAGGATTCCGCCCATCAGAACTTCTAAATGTAAGGCTTAGTTCCGTATAATCTATCGTTTGAAAATTGCTTAGGTATTGATGTCCCTGTGTCCCTGATAATACCAGTGGGCTCTGTATATGATTTTTTCAGTTCTTTTTAACGCTTGACATAAAGCTACCTTTCTAGCATTATATATCGTAACTATAGGATTGTGGCTCTTAATAGTAGCATATAAAGAAGACAATGTGCCTCAGCTTGCTTTACGCTTTATTGGTTCCTGTCCCGGAGGAGTTAATCCTATCACAATTCGCCTGACATATCTTTAGAACACATGCATAAACTCTTATTTCACTGTCTTGTTTTTCTTTTTGGTGAATATTTTACTATTGCTATCTTGATTTTATACATCACACTTCTAAATCCCCACTGCAGGTTCTCATGTCACAACTTGAGCCTTTGACTGATCAACAGCTTGCGGATGTCTGTAACCTTCGTCAATCTTCTCAGCAAGCTGAAGATGCTCTAACTCAAGGAATTGATAAACTCCAGCAGACTCTGTCCCAAAGCATAGCAGCTGATGTAATGGGTGATGGGGGTTATGGGGATAAGATGGCTGACGAGCTTGAGGGATTTGTGAACCAGGTAATAATTTCTTAGCAGTCATCTAGTTAGTTATTGTGCACTTGAAAGCTGAATTCACTCATGTTTCACGAATTCTTTCCTCGTGTCATAGCATGCTTAACTATTTTGAACAAAGAATAACAAAACCAAGTCATAATCATACATAATAAACAAATATCACGGTTGAGAATGTTGAATGATAATATTAATTAATTATGAGCACTCGACAACTTATCCCTTGACTTCATATTTGTAACTGGATCATGATATACTCTTTCTTAAAACAGGCTGATCACCTTCGGCAACAAACTCTGCACCACATGTCTCGGATCTTAACAATACGCCAAGCAGCCCGAGGTTTACTTGCATTAGGAGAGTACTTCCACCGTCTTCGTACTCTCAGTTCTCTATGGGCTGCTCGTCCTTGTGAACCTGCCTAGTCAGCAGAGGTATGACCCTAGAAAACCACTATATCTATATTGATCCCCACCAGCACTTGTGCCCTCTGCAGGGGAACGGGTTCTTGTGGCATTTGTAATACGGACAAGTATTCGATCCAGTTATATGTTTTTCCAAAGCAGATGTAAATATGAATCGTAATGATTTGTGTCTGAAGCAGCAAATTTAGGTAATTAAGTTGATACTCGGTGCAGGATGTATAGTTAAAAGTGTTAGAAAGTTTCATTTGAAATGTAGGCTATGTTTGTACTCCTTGGCTACTTGTGTAGGAATACGCGTGTTGTTTAGCCAAATTCCTTGCCGTTCTTGAATCGTCAATATCTGTCAAGATTAATATGCTGGCTCAGTGGGCGAAGGAGGTAGGATCATCAAATTTCTTGAACGACAGGCACAAGTGAGAAACTAGAAAACCACCCACGTCTGATTAAAATATACTCCAATTGCTGAAATTGACAGTTGATTTTCTTGATATTGAAAATTGTTCTCCGATTACCGTGGACAGAACATTTAGGTGGTGACTAGGATTGTGATTTTAAAAATTTTAATTTTTTTAGTTTTAAATTATTTTTTGTGTTATTTTATTGTTTTGATATATTCACGTTAAAAATAAATTTATAAATAATAATAAAATTATTATTTTAATATATTTTCAAATAAAAACTATTTTTTATTGCACTTTTTAAAATTATTACACTTTTTGACAGGAAGTGATACATGTATGGTATTTTTTTTTATTTTTTAAAATTTATTTTTAATATCTATGTGATAAAAAAATAATAATTTAAAGTAGAAGAATCACAAAACTCCCTGGGCTTTTTTTAAAAAACCATGGCTTTGCGGAATTAAATTTCTCCTTCATTTCTTATGCTAAGTGCCGGCTGTCTTCAAAGAAAATGTATGTTTCCGATTATATTCACTGATTCCTTTCTTATTAAAAACAATAAAAAAGTGTGGCTAAATCACTATACCCACATTCACATAATATTATTAATTAGAATAGTTTTTTTTTTATTTCTTGCTTTTTTTTATTTTTTATTTTTTTAATTTTCACCCTTCGAAAACCCAATAATTTTTTTCAATATCATCCTTTAATATTAGATGATATTAAAAATTATACTTTATAATATTTTTTATTATTTTTTCTGTTATGTTACATATCGATCTCATGGATTTAGTTTTTTCTTCTCAATTTCAACCTTTAACATTGAATCTGCTGGAAATGAAGTTCAGTAATTTGTTTTTCTTTTATGAAGTTATTATAGTTTCATAACTTAAATCGCAAATTTAACAGGTTATCCTAAATTAAACTGGGTATTTTTTTAGGTATTTTTTTATTTGTTATTTTTGTTATTTTATCTTTCAACAGTAAGTTGGTTGGAAATCAAGCTTTATGATTTTTTTGACTTAATTTCTAAGTTAACTCAGGTAGTTTCTTTGTCATTTTTTAATTTAACATTTTATTTTCAATTTCATCCTTTCATACTGGGTTGACTAGGAATTTGTTTTCATAATTTATTTTGATTTGCTTTCTATAGGTTTATCACGGTCTCATGACACAGTTGCAGATTTGACAGGTTAACCCGGGTCGATCCAACATGTCATTATCTCAATATTTGAAAAACAAATATCATCCAATATGTCTTCGTCTTAATATTTTTAAAAATATGTTTTCCAATATGCATCAATTTTTTAAAGTTCATTATTAATTTCTTTTATTATAAAATATGGTAGCAACGCTTCAATATTTTTTTATATTAAAAATAAATTGATCCGACTTACATCACATCACAGGGGTCAATAATCTAGTAGCAACTAAGATATGGAAATGTGGTGGGGCTATGGGTTTTGTACTTCTTGTTATAAAAAACACTAAATGACATGGGGGAAATATTGTTCCCCACACCACAATTCACCTTTCACAATTCATCATGAATTGCCATGATGAATTGTTTTTCACTTTGATCATCAAAGTTTTTTCCTCATTGATTCAGGTATTTTGTGGCTAAATTGATGGCTAATTAGCTCTAATTTGTTGAAAAACAGTAAATTTGAAAGATAAGGAATAAAAGTGGAAAAGGTGGCAAAACTTGGTGACACCTTCAAAATTTGTGTGAAAAAGATCATTTTTGCCCTTATACTTTTCAATTTGTTTATTTTTCTGGTCCTTTTGGTTTTAGAGATTTTAATTTTGATCAAGAACTTCATTTTTCTCACTTTTAGTCCCTCGTTTGAGAGAGAAGAGAGAATTATTGGATTCCAATATTGGTAGAGAGAAAAGTCTCGGTTGGCACCGATTTAGGCTATGAAAAAAGTCGATATTAGTGTTAATGAGTTTTTTTTTTATGAGGAGAGTCTTATCTAAGTGTTTTTTCTATCCTTACCATCGTAATAAATTTGAACTCAAGAAATTTTTTTATTTCGAGTTGATTTTAGATTTTTGAGTTGTTATTTGGGTTATCTGAGGCTATTGATAGATTTGTCAATGTGTATAAAATGTTTTGGGTTAAAAAAAAAGTTTTTTCATAAAAAAAACTCCTAATTTGAATTTCCAGTAACCTTTTGGTTGTTTTGGGCCAACAAGTGATATATTACTTGATTTTTTTTCCAAAAACATAAGGGGTGAACAACAGGTCGTCCACTCATTAAAGAAAATAAACTCAGCCCAAACACGTGGGCTTGGGATGGAAAGCCCACTCACCTAGCCTCTTTTTTTTATAAGTCTAGATGCATCGGGCCACTTAAGTCAGGCCTACACGCCTAGACTTTATTTTGGGTCAATTAATTTTTTTGCTTTTCTTTTTTTTTTCTTCTAATTTCATTCTTTAATTTTTTTATTGGATGTTTTTATTGGCTTTTCTTTTGTTTTTTTATATATGATTTTTCAATAAAGTGTTATTTAATTTTTACTTAGTGTATTCAAGTTTACGAATACGCTTTCAATTTTTTCTTTTCTTATTTTAAAAGATATATTTTTTCTATTCAACCTTACTTAATTTTTTTCTCTTTTATTTTATTGAATCACTTTTCTAAGCATGTTTTTTTTATCAAATAAAATATTAGTTCCAAGAAATATTTTTATTAAATACAATCGAGTTTATGGTTCATGTTTAAATATCATATATTTACATCCACTTCTACCTCTCAACTTTCCAATTTATTCTTTTGTTAACTTTTCTATGCGTGTTTTTTTAAATTATAAAATAAAATATTATTTTCAATAAATAATTTTATTAAATACAATCGAGTTAATGGTCTATGTTTCAATATCAAATATCTACATCCTTTTATATCAAATATTTACGTCCTTTTCTATCTTTCAACTTTTCAATTTATTATTTGGTTAAATATCGTATGGTTTTTACTTGGTTTTTCACATAAAATGATAACATTTTTTTTTAATATATATAACCTTGCATAATATTTTTTTTCACTTTGATTTTAATTAATCAATTTCATATGGGTGTCTAATCATTTGGTTAAATAAAAAAATAATTATAATAAATAAATTCATTAAATACAACCGATTAAATAACACATGTTGTGAGATCAAATATTTTGATATATATCTATTATTTGATTTTTTTCAATTTAGTATTTAATTATCTTTAATAATTTAGTATTTATTTTATTAAATATATGCACAAAAATTTTCATTTATGATTAAGATTTTTTTATATCAAATAATATTTTGAAAAATCTTGTATATTTATTTATTTTTTATTAAAAAAAAATTATTCGGTGAAACACGAATCAAATCCTTGTAATTATTGTAATATGGGTTAGAATGGGTTTATTTAAGCTATTAGGCCCACAATACTTGCACATTAAAAAAAAAATTAAAAAGGAGGAGGTAAAAGTAAAATGGGTAAAAGTAAAATGGTTAAATGTCCATTATCCAAGCTGTCACGGGAACATGAAGCTGTGGACGTCCGCAAAGGTGGCAGTAAAAGTCAAAAGCAAAAAAAAAAAAGAAAAAAAAAAGAAAAAAAAAGAAAGAAAAAGCGGGGCAAACTACCAGGGAGATTCACTCAGATTCCGTTGGTGAGGTTCCTAATAATAATTCATTTCCTTCACGTCTCCAACAATCAATTATTGAATTCCCCTCTCGAATTGAATTTCTCCCTTTTCATTTCTGTTGATCGAGGTTCGTTAAAATGAGCAGCAGCAGCAGCAGCAGTTTGAGAACGGCATATAGGCCTCACACAGTTTTAACGTCATTCACGTGCAGTAGCAGTAGCAGGCACCAACCTCGATCCAGAATTAGGGTTTCCTTTCGAACCCCCCCTGATTGCAACAAGCGTCATTCCTCTTTCTTCTCTCCTTGGCTTATTCACACCAATAACAACGACCCCTGGTTCCGCGTTAATCACAAGAGAACTATAGTTCGTGCCTGGACCGAGCCTAAATCTCCATACGAAACCCTAGGTATGGTATTTTCCTCTTCTCTATTGCTCTCTTGTTTGGTTGCTGAGAAAATCGATGCAAAAAGGAGAAACTCATGTCAGACGTCATTTATATTTTATATTTTTCGAGCGCAGAATTGGAAAGGGATGCTGATGAAGAGGATATAAAGGTTGCTTATAGACGGTTGGCCAAATATTATCATCCAGATGGTGAGTCACCTTACTCTTCTTTATTATAGTAAAATATTAGTTTTGATTTTCCCATATCAATAATATTTTATTTAGTTGAAACTTGCTACTAGTATTGCTGTTGTTTTGTGGGTGTTCGTCTATTTGTTATTTGGAATTGGAGACCTGAATCTGGACACTTTAATCCCAGGGGTTTCGGCCTTAAACACTGGACCAATGCCTCATGAGAAGAAGAAGAAGTATTGTCGTTATTGTTGAATGGATCTGTATATTAGTTAACTTCTGGTGCTGCTTCTTGTATTAAATGGTTGTATTTAGTTTTATGATGAGTTATAGGCAGTTTTTGCAGCATAATTTCTTGTATCTGCTGTGCTGCTAGAAAATCCACTCGTGTCTCTTTAACTACTCTGTGCTGGAGCTTATCTCTTCATTTTTTCCATGTTAAGTTTATGACGGAAGAGGCACTCTTGAGGAAGGAGAAACAGCTGAAGCTAGATTCATCAAGATTCAAGCTGCATATGAGTTGCTAATGGATGATGAGAAGCGAAGACAATACGATATGGATAACAGAGTCAATCCAATGAAGGTACTACTTACTGTTATAGCCGTGCCAATGTGGTATTAGTGTCAGGCATATCCCCTTAATGAATTACAATTTCTCTTCTTCCAGGCCTCACAAGCATGGATGGAGTGGCTTATGAAAAAAAGAACAGCTTTTGATCAACGGGGTGATATGGCGATCATGGCTTGGGCTGAGCAACAGCAGCGTGAGATGAATCTCCGTGTGCGCCGTCTTTCTCGTACAAAGGTATTTGAGTAATTCTGTTCTTTCTCAAGTGTCTTGCACTGGAGCTCCTTTATCATCATCTATATATTTCTTTATTCAAAATTTGCAATTCATAGGTGAAATTCAATGGATTTAATAATCATATTATAGTCTGTAGTTAGCCATATGAATCATATTGTTCTGGTCGATGAGATCTGATTGAAATATCATTCATAGTAAACAATTGATGGAACCTTAGCAAGCTTCAACAGAACTTATCTTGTACCACTAGCAAGCATCAACGGAACTTTATCTGTTGGTGTCAATTTTGCTACCGCTGTATTTGGTAATCAAAGCTGCAATCAGCAGCTTCAATTACACTTCTGTTGCATTATTTTCGCTGTTGGCTGAAACAAGTGGCACCATTTAAATATTATGTTATGTTTGCTTTTTTCATCGGCGGGGTTTACCAATCCTTTTCTTTTCGTTGAAATCTTTAAAAGTTTTTATAAAACTCCTTTCCTTGGATGATTTGCCAACTGTTCAATCAATTACTTCTTTCTTGTGTCGCTCAAAAACTTGTCCTTTTTTGGAAGTTTAGACTGACCCTGATGAAGAGAGACGGATTCTAGCAAAAGAGAAAAAGGCATCCATGGAATACTTTTCCAGCACAATGAAGCGTCACACACTTGTATTGAAGAAAAGGGATTTGATGCGAAAGAAAGCAGAGGAAAAAAAACGGTCCATTAGCCAGCTTTTAGCTGCAGAAGGGCTTGAGCTGGACACAGATGCTGATGAAACACTGTAGAGATACAATACAGTTAGTCTACTAGCTGCATTGCAGCACGTATTCTACTTGTACAAAAGTAAACTGTACATATGATTACTTTTCCGAGTAAGAAATGAATGACAAGTTGGCACTTACCTCGGAAAAACTCTATCTCAAATAGTATCTTTCTCATTTCTTTTCCCTTTATATTTTTTTTATTCATTTATTTTCATTTTTTTAAGAAGACTTTCTTATGGTACATTGGTTGCCGCTTAGAAGGTTGCTCGAGGCAGTTAGTAGCATACTGTAGAGCGTGAATGATGTATAGGTCTTCGAAGATCGTTGTCCCCATTCTAGAGCTGTTGGAAACATCTTTGTGAGCCAGAGCCAGTACGACAACATTAACCTCCCCTGCACATGAGTTATGCGGTTTCTCTCTTTTTTCTCGTTTTTGTTTGTTGGGCGAGGGGTGGCACCTCCATAAAAAAGGTATCCAGTGGGTTAAATTGTTGATAAAAGGCAAGTCCAGATTATGGACTACCTTGTTGACGGCGGTTGTGATTGTGCAAGGCACCGCCTGAGTGACCAAATAGTTGCAGGATTGGCAAGGTATGGTTGCCCCACGATTAAGAATTTAGCAATAATGAAATCAACCCAGCACTGTTAGCCCAATTCCAACGTTTAGAATGCTCAAAGCAACAGAAATGAATTCTACAATCCATTAAATAAAGTGATTTCCGTACGATTCTAAATCGCAACCTAAGGAAAACGACTTCAGAATTCACCATAAAAAAATTCACCCCAACTCTCTCCCCTGCTTGAAAAATTCTTTGATCTTCAAAATCTCATCCTCTATACTAGCAATAAAATACCCATAATCTGATAACTAAGATGAGTTGAAGAAAATTAGTCAAATATCATCTTGGTTTACTGGTGGAGATGGTCAGTGTTTTGAGTCGATTTGTTGGCTTGCTTTTCAATCCCAAGACAATTGGTTTATTGACTTTCGTTAATGTTAGAGGCACGTGGAACATGATTTTATTTTATTTTCACTTGTGACAATGCTAATTTTATTTTGTTGGATCGTAATTGAGTTTTCCAAAATAAATAAAGAAAAGAAAAATCTGATGAAGTGTTTGGCATGTAGAAATTTAGCCGGTGGTTTGGTTGAAGTTCAAAGAACAAAATACAAGTTAGATAGAAATGACAGTATAAGCGGTAAATGATATATTTTCAATAATTTTGTTCAAATAAATTCCTCAATTTTCAATTTTCAATTTTCAATAATGATATATTCCGCAATAAACCTATTTCAAACATGAATTCAATCTAATTAAGTAATGGAAATCAGTTCTAGTGTAAAATTGGTTCCAAGGTGTTACCTGAAGGCTGAAGACACTGGGAAACAGCATGCCTTGACGGATAATGCCACGGCACCAGCAGCTGAATATTATCCTCCAATCAGAAAAAGGCAAAGAAACATGATGACTTGTTTGCGCCACCAGCACTGGTGACCACTAAAACCATGTGAAATGAAGCACATGAACCTACTAGTTGCAGAATTAGTTTGGAATAAGAAAGTATACATTTGGAGTACAGTTGCTGTTCAGCGTTTCTTCCGGACTGGAAAACATTACCGGGGAGGGGGAGGTCACAGACATTTATCTTTATTCATTTCAAACAAGGATTGGTTACATGATACAGAACTATTCAATATCTTCTGTTGATCAACTTGAACAGAAATTAAAAAAGAAGAGAAAAGGCACTTTGGCAATGCCAAACAAGTCTTTTAGCTTCACTTCAGAGAGAGTGAGAAAAGTGTTTTGTGTATGTGTTGCGTATCTGATGCTGTTTAGCTAAAAAGTCATAAATCAGAATCCTTAACATAAGCTGAATGCCTGCCCACAATTAATTCAATGAGGGGTTCTTCCACATCAGAATCAGCCTGCGTCTTGTCACGACACACGAGAATCTTTTCATTACCAGTGACAACTGTAACTTCCTCTTTGCGAGTCGAAAGCTCATTTGCAACAACCATATGCATTCTGTACTTTTTAAGAGCCATTTCAGCTTTCTCCAAAAGAATCTTTGAATCTGTCTCAAGCTGTTAAAAAAAAGGCAGCGACAAAAATCAGGGCCAACTAGCAAATATCCCAGGTTGAAACCTAGCTAATCGTAACACGCAACAAGTCAAGTTGTGATCACCTTTTCCTTTCAAAGCAGGTGAAAGGAGTACACAAAAAACTTTCAATAGAATCATATTAAACCTCCATTCAAATTCAAATACTTCTATATGAAGTTCTCTACCATAAAGGTACTAGTGCATTGTCCAAATACACAAACATTTCATCAGTCTTTTGTTAAAACACAGGAAATAATAAGGGACCACACTGTCTTCCCTGCATACGTATTTAGTAAAACTGAGAATGAGAAAAAAAATGGAATTATAAATTAGGTTTCTGTTCAACAATTATCAACCAATTTGTCAATATAAATGCTCAGTGCCCCGATATAACTTTTGGAAACATTTTCTACTGTTCACGTATTGTACAGTAACCAGTCCAACTACAGCTCGTCATCTAATAAACCTTTTCAAGGATATGCTCAAACATCTTTGCATTCCCAAAAAAGACATTAAGAAGGGTGGCACAACATCTAATCTTGAGTTTGTTAAAAAAAAAACACAAATATCTAACCTTGAATGATATGCAGAAGGCCATGGGAGCCCATTCTTTCTTCAGTGCTGAGAGCATTTTCGGGACCTGCACTAGTCGCATGTCCAAAGGACCAGATGCTGACTGAATCTTGTGCTCTGCCTGCAGATATAATCGAGCGAATTACAACTGATAACATACACTCAAGCAATTTCATCTTCCAAATCAATTAACTGTCAAGGTCCCAGGAATAATCAGTTGCCAACTTTCAATCTGTATTTCCTAACAGATGATCCTGAAACTAAATGTTATCAATCAAGAGAGTATTACTTTATTTGAGTATTACCATGCTCTTCCATGGAACATAAAAGTCAGATACAGCAGCAGCAAGATAAAACACAGCAAGCGACCCAAGATCCTTCATTGACATTGCAATGCTTTGTAAAATCTGCCAACAATTCAAGACATGCATTCAACACATACGAATGTAAAATAGCTGTCACACATATCTCAGTGTGTGAGAAATAAAAAACAGCTTGGACAGAAAAGAATACAGATAGAGAAAATTGTAAAAAAAAAAAATTACTTTAACTTATACATAAAAAGCCAAACCACTGAATGGTTAATGAAGAATCCCTGGGCTGATATGGCAATGGTTAAGAAAGGCATGTGAACTCTTGCCAGAATGTTCAACATACTAGTCACAACTGGAGCTAAACTCATCTAATAGGCAACTCATTCATAAAAAGTATGTATTGCATGTGAAAACCTATGAAAGAACAGAAAAACTGATATCCATCATGAACAAACAAATGGATTTTTTACCAGGACAAGAAATGATAGGCAATTATTGTGGCAGCTAGCACATTGCTTTGGAATTTATGGAAACAATTTTAAAAGCTAACCTGAAGATACTCAAATATGGTTGTAAATGAAAGTTTTAACAGGTCACCTCCAGCTATAGCCTGCAATAAACCCGAAATCCTGAGTTGGCTCATTGTTACGGTGAGCTAAAGTTTTGCCCTCAAACTATACAACAAACAGGGTCAACTGAGTGAAATTTCTAGAACGCTGGATGTAAGTTATTAATAGTTCATACAGCATGATGATCACTAACAGCTCTCTTCACTGCTTCGGTGTGTGGTTGGCGCACTGAAATATAAAGAAAAATTGGTTAAATAAATGGAACCCTCAATTGTTGATACAGTTTGATTATATGACAGAATCAACAAGATATTGCCGATTATAGCTAATCTTCCAGGAAAAAAAAATGGCTCACAATAATAATATCTGAAGAATCAACCACAAAACTCCTAAACCATCAATGTTGGACACGTTATCTCCAACCAATACAATGTTTGGAAATGGAAAGAATGCCAGCCTATCATAACAAATTAGGCAACACGCCTAAGTCAGGCCATATAAGAATCATTTATGATCAAGTCAAATGCATCAAACTAACAGACATATATCAACTGATCAGCAAGTTCAATTTATTTGCAGGAAAAAAAAAAGTAACAAACCTTGAATAGTAGAGTCATCAGAGCACTCAAAGCATTCAAGTAACGGATCCTCAGGAAGAGATTGGCAATAAGGCTGGAAAGTTCCTCTGCATAAGAAAGCCATATATTATCCAAAATAAAAACCTGTTCTTGATTGTTTATTTTTTCCTTTACTCACTTCCCAACAACAAATTAGTAGCAATAGAAAGGAGCAACAAACACACAGCTTTATAAAAACATAGAAATTTACCTCCTATATAAAAAGATAACAGCATACCCAGCCTTGATAAAATATCTGCAATAAAATCATTACAATTGAGAAGAGTGTATAAAAGGGCTTCTCTATTTGATAGGTTCCAAAATTTGATTACTCAGTAGAAGTAGCTCCTCTATGGCCTGAGCTGAAATTATCAATGTAACGGACGCAACGTTGCTCCAATGGAACTGTGGTGCCACCAGATGTCACACACACAACCCTTCTAGGACTCCCCTTTCCTGCATTTACTGACCTATCAATACAACTAACACCTAATTAAACACTAATATTATGGTTATTTATCTATGAAGATGTGCAAGTAATTGAGTTAGTTCTTACCAGGTGGAGTAGAATTGTATTCAATGAATTCCTTCAATTTCTTTATAATCCCAGCACTGTCTTTTAGAGGAGGAGCCGAATCAAAAAACGATTCGATTTCTGCATCCAATAGAGCTTCAGATACTGATCCATTTCTAGAATCCATTCCGAATCCCCTGAGAAATTAACAGGTAAATACCATTCTTGAATCTAGAGAATTAGACATCCAATGGCAATGGCAACCAACATAAAGAAAAACATAAAATAAAATAAAACAAAACACGGATAGACGATAATGAAAAAGGGTTCTTCGAGAAATTAGGAGCTTACCCAGAAACTTAAAAGTGATGGAGAGGAGAGGACTGTCAGGTAGGCAGTCGCGAAGAGGAGGCGGTTTATGTAATTAATTATCACCCTCATTTATTTATATAACTTTAGTCCCTCTACAATTAAAAAGTCGTGACTCGTGAGGAGTCCTAGTTGAGCATGTTTGAAAACGTGGCTTGCTGTAATTTTTTTATTTTTTTATATTATTTAAATATATTAATGTTAAAAATACTAATGATAGAATAATGTTCCTGTATTGTGACTATTTGATAGTCAATATATCAAAAACTCGGGATGACGATATTTTTAATTACTCTCTCACGCACATATATGTATGTATTCGAGCTTGTGATATATTATTATGCCGATGTTTTTTATTTTTTATTTTTGGCTCGAGCGGGTATTTAATATTGGATCTTGTCAAACTTATGAAGTCACTTATGCAATTTAGTTTTGGAAACCATTTGATTCTCAAATTTTAAAAGATAAATTAAAATCTCTTTTAATCCCAAACTATATAGAGAAAATTAATCTTTGATATAGCCCCAAAGATATGATGGAAAAATATAGGTATATATTGCGTAATTAGTCCTTGCATTAGTAGATGGTCAATATAACCATGCATCAACTCGCTGATGATAAATTTCAGCAACAACACAGCACAAAATATTAAGGTGGGGCTGCATTATCTGTGTTTATGTGTTGTTAAACACATTTCAAAACCACTCAAGAAGTTCTGGCGGAGCGGTTAGGTGCGTTCTTATCGCTTACGAGGTCTGGGGTTCGACCTCTCTCTTCGTCTGCAGCCGGTCTCTTGAGGAGCCCTTGCCACCCGGGACGGGGATTAGTCTGGGCGAAACCTGGAATACCCTTTCAAAACCAAAGATATCATTGGGAGCGGTCAAGAAAAGCTTTTTTATTTTTATGTTTTAAAAGTATTATTTTAAAAAATAATTTTTTCAAAAAAAAAATACTGTAAATTAAATTTTTTTTAATATTTTAAAATTATTTTCGTATCAAAAATTATTTTTTTACCAATATTAATATAATTTAGTAAAATAAAAAAGGAATTGAACCCGACGTGAATCGAACACGCAACCTTCTGATCTGGAGTCAGACGCGCTACCATTGCGCCACGGATCCACTGGTGAGTAACTGTCTCAACAAATAAATTAATAGAGCTTAGCTTCGAGCTAAACTGTATACCGGTACACATGCTTCCCGCCAAACCCAACTGCCATAACGAAGTCTCTTTTAAACGCTTTCTTTCGGTTGGAACTCATAAAACCAAGAAAATCACTCAGTCTTGCTGTAGAAGAAAAATGGAAGAAAAAGAAGATGATACCAAGATCAGCATTGCAGACCCAATTCAAGATCATCAAGAAACCACATTCTCTTTCGATTTCCGAACAGAATTTCTTCAAGATGAAAACAAGACCCCATTCTTTAAACCCCGTTCTCGTAGGAGAAGAAGAGACACCTGTGTCATTTTTGCATTCGTTATCATCCACTTGGTAGTCTTTCTTATCACAATGGCCGTCAATGATTGTGGCTATAACTCTCACGGCGACTGCGCCTTCAAGGCCTTGGGGAGAATGTCGTTTCAGCCTCTTCTTGAAAACCCTTTTCTTGGTCCCTCTGCCTCCGCGTGAGCACTTTTCTTCCTTTCTTGGTCTTTCTGTGTTTCTTGCTTGAAAATTGGGCTCTGTTAGCTTCTGTTATTATGGGCTTCTGATATTTATCTTTTTTCATATTCTTAATTGCTGCTCTAACTAATGAAATTGGATCCATCTCAATTCGTGATCACGCACTGATGAATTAGCGCTGTCAAATGTTAATGCAAATTCTTTTTAGTATTTTGGAAATGCTGCTTTGTAGAATGGTTGGTTAATTGTCATTAAAGCTTTTACCTTGTATCTTTTTCAGCTTCTATGATTGAATAATTCTTTGGAAGGTGATTCTAGGACCATATTTTCTGTGTGTATGAGAATGTATCGACCTGTTTATTACAGGAGAGGATATGTAGTTAGGTCTTCTTTTTTGTGTCAAAATTGATTATGGTTGTAGTTGATTTCTGTTTTTGTGGGGTTTGGTGCTTATTTGTTTGCTTTGGCATCCCTTTTCTTTTCTGGTTAGTGTGGCTTTGGTTTCCACTTGTTAAACCTAATTTGCAATCATTTGTCAAAGGACATAAACAGCACCCCTTCCAGTGGCGAATGCGGTTTTTTCGTAAGAGTACAAGGGAAAAGGTCCATTGCAGAATATGCACTTAACTATCATTGCCTTCAAGTGCATGCCAAAACAGACTTGTGTGTTTTCCAATTTAAGCTTGTAGCTTTCTATCGTTTTCCACTTCAGTAATTGATAAATTGTTTGGAAGGTGATTCTAGGCCCATTTTCTCTCCATGTTTGAGAATGTCTAGACCTGTTTATTGGAAGCCAAATGCGGTTGTGGATAAAACTGAAGAAAGGTGCTTCTGAAATATGAAATATCAGTAAGGATATCAAAAAATTGTTATTGTCTCCGAGTAATTAAAAGGATATCTCTTGATGTTTTGCTCATCTGGCGCATTTTATAGTGATGCTTATATTTGATAATTGGGATAGTTTTTAAGCTAGTGCTTTATTATGCGTCTGATGTGTTCCTAATATGTGTTTTTCTTACCATGTAATTGGAAGGATATATCTCTAATTAACTCTAACGTCATTGTTTTAGTTCTTCAAAAGATTCAACAGTATGTGTAATAGCATTTTCTGAAATTTTGCTCTTTCTTTTACAGTCTGGATAAAATGGGGGCTATTCGCAAGACATTGTTGGCAGAACATCAAACTTGGCGTCTCTTTATGTGCCCATTATTGCATGCTGGTGTCTTCCACTTTATGATCAACCTTCTCTGCATTATCTTTTTAGGAATTTACCTGGAGAAAGAGTTTGGATCAAGTAATCGTGTGATTCTAATTTTCTCTGGGCACTCAACTATGTTGCTAGATTTACAGTTGGACTTGGGATGGTGATTTTTATTATCGCTGTCTGTTTCTTCTGTGCAGTAAGAACTGGGATAATCTACATGCTGTCTGCCTTTTCTGGTACCTTGGTAACTGCAATTTTTGTCCGAGATAGTCCAGCAGTTTGTTCCTCCGGTGCTCTTTTTGGTTTACTAGGGGCTACAGTTTCTGCACTTACAAGGAATTGGAAATTCTACACCAATAAGGTAATGCTCATTCTTTTCACATCCTCCACTTTTCTCCCTTCCGCTGATTTTGATGACCAGCTTACCGGTCCCTCCTCTCTTTTATCTCAGGTTGCAGCTCTGCTGACGCTTTTCTTTGTGGCTGGATTCAATTTAATGCTTGGCTTGCTACCTTACATGGACAACTATTCAAGCATTGGAAGTATGATATCAGGATTTCTACTTGGACTTGTGCTTTTTTACACCCCTAAACTTAGGCAAGTGGCTCAAAACAAAATAGGTCTTTGTGAGTATGGCGTCAAAAGTTCATTTAACTGGAAGCAGAAGCTGGACAGGCCTGTGCTGAGGAGTGCTTCCCTGATCCTTTTCTCTCTTCTGTGAGTTTTTCTTCTTTGTACAGCAAGTTCTCTTCTATTGCTTGTCAACTTTATATTCTGTGAGACTAAGAGGAGATTCTTCTATACACAGCTTTGTGGGACTTCTTGTGGCTGTACTCCTAGGCATCAATATAAGCCATTATTGCAGGTGGTGTAGATACATAGACTGCATTCCTTACAAAAGGTGGAGTTGCAATGACCTAACGTCATCTTGTGAGGTATAATTTTGATTTATTTGAAAAACTATTGATTGCTTAGGCACGTGAAAGAAGAATCCAAAACTGAAAATGCTGTATAAATTGGAGTTTTCAAGTTCTCATTCCTTATGACAGACTAGCAAGCATAAAGAGGATTGGTTAATAGAGGTAGAGAAATGAAATGGACCTGGAAAAAGGAAATATTTTAGTTGTGTTCAAAGGCACTCTGCATAACTAGTTCGCTTCAGATAACTGAGTTTTATGGAGAGAATTGATTTTCGAAACAAAATAAAATCAGAGCTAAAGAATTGATTTTATTAGATCTTCACGATTTCGATTAGGCATAGATACAAACGGCTGAAAAAGTCGCTTTCAATGACAACAGATGATTCTGTTCAACAAAATCAAAAATCAGGCAGGGCTTAAACAACAAAGGCATCCTGTTAAATTAGAACTGAATTCTCATCAGTTACTTACTTTTTTAGATTTGCATGCTTTTCAACCCATGCAAATTCCGATCAAATTGTAATTGCAGACCATGGGAGGTGACAAAGAGTTGACGTTGACCTGCATGGGTAATGGGAACTTCAGAGTTTTCCCCTTCACCAACATTTCCCAAGAAAGGACACAGGATTTATGCACTCTGATATGCTCGTGACATACCCATATCTGCTGCTGCCAATTCTGTAACGATAGACAGAACCGTGTACACTTGAATGCCAGTCTTCCTCGAGCAGCCATTTAGTTCTATCTGCCTGTAGAATCGTAGCATTGTGTCCCTTGACATACACTAAACGTAGGAAAAGGCTGCATCACTCGCGTAGTTGGAAATGAAAGCTTATGGATTCAGCATTTACTTTGAGAATATTGAAAGACATGGGAAATACATGCATGCCTTTTCAATTGGTGCCATATATATAGCGTTTGATTCAGGACAAGGTTGAATATACATCTCAAATTACAAATAATAGGACAAGGCTGTGTCACTGATGCTATCTTTGGATGAATGATCTTGATATTTTTACCTGATTTTCAACCGAAACATGAGAGTCAAACTCATTGAAATGCATACTTCAGACTTCGGAGACTAACCCGGCAACCTTATTGCAGTTGTCAGGCACCAAACATCATTAGGGACTGCTCTTCCTCGATTTTACATTTAACAATTTAGGATTGGGGGAGTGATTGGTGTCAGAAAATCAGTTAGATCAAATGATTGATTTGTCCCTTCTAATCACACATGTGAAGATAAGATGGAATTCACGCTCACAAAATTAACTATAAGGATATCTAAATAGAGTGAATTAAACTATCTGTAATAAATTACTTTGAAAAAATTGGAACATGTTTACTATCATATTAACTATGATGTTGATGATTTCTTGGATGAGATTGCTTATAAAGGTTTGTGGCTGGATCAGTAGGAAGCTAGACATCAAACCAATATAGTCAATGTGCGAAATTTTCTTTTCTCATAATTTATTTAAGAAGAGAATAAAGATGGAAGGAACCTTTTTTAAAAAATTCTTTATCTTTATAGACTTGTGATTTCTATAGTGGATAAGTGTAGGATTGGTAAATTCACCCTTGCTTACTTGTCTACAATGACAATAAAGTGCATTATTTTGTGTTTTAAAATAATTTGGTGATTTTAGCCT
>Ga0307517_10004119_pt1 | contig 22445 bp, 27 predicted proteins | sample 23_EM_MG_FD_194515 | JGI IMG/M metagenome (GOLD analysis project Ga0307517, IMG submission 194515) | Populus trichocarpa ectomycorrhiza microbial communities from riparian zone in the Pacific Northwest, United States - 23_EM | ecosystem: Host-associated > Plants > Roots > Unclassified | place... | reverse complement strand
CCCCCACTTCTCTCACAGATCGTGCAGTGGATAATCCCCCCCCCCCGAGTCCTTTTCGGAACTTTTGCAGAGGCCGAGTCGAAGGATTTCCCAGGGGCCATCGACGATAGCGAGTCCGCTGAGGATTACGGCTATCACTCCGACAGTGATCTCGAGGAAGACGAGTATGTCGCGGGCCCCGGGGAAAGACCGAAGAAAACGGTCCCTCTAAGGGGTCATCTTTTTGGTCCTTTCTGTTTTACCCTTGACAAGAAGGAATCGAGGCATACCGATGGTAAACACAAAGAACACCCCGAGAAGGGAAAAGTTATAAAAATCCAAGACGTTGCCTTCATCACGTACGTCTTTTCGGAAACATGACTACATCCCACTAACAACTTAGCAGATTCCAGGCCTTTTTACTTTATCTATACACCGGCGACATCGAGTTTGCACCCTACGGTTCGGAGGAAAACCGCAAGTCGAGGGCGGCCGAGATCCTTTCCGTCTCAGAAGACTCAATCCCACGACCGTCTCCTAAATCAATTTATCGACTCGCAGATAAGGTCTCCTCCCCTCCCCCTTCTCAATGAGAATACTTGAGTGACATCTCGTTTAGTACGATATTCCTCCTTTGAAAGAACTCGCCTTGGACAGCATCAGAGATGGTCTCAAACAGTGCGATATCGTCGAGGAAGTGTTCAGCGAGTTCGCATCAAAGTAGGTTACCACCCACAGAGCAAGCCCCTTTTTTGTGTTGACGAGCAAGCGTAACAGGTATCAAGAAGTCAGGACTGCCCAAGTCAACTATCTAGCGTCCATCTGGTTCCGTGGTGACGAGGAGCCTGCGGAGGGTCTAGGCAAGAGGATCGACAAAAAGGTCGACAGCTACGCCAATGGAGAGTTGGATCACGCGATGGAAGCGATGACCCTCCTGTGGGAACTTTCGAGGGAGGACGGAGATTTACCTCCGATCCCTGCACCACCCGCGGACTACTTTGTTCGTCAATTACCCCCGGTATCTTCCTACCACTGACCCCCCCACCCGCTCATAGGCATCCAGGGCCTCCTCCAGGTCTGCTACACCTTCGGTCGAAAGTAACTCGGTTCGTCCTTATCTCCCAGCTCCTTCTGCCACTGATCACCCCACCTGCTCATAGGTATCCGAGGCCCCCTCCAGGTCCGTTGCGCCTTCAGTCGAAAATATCTCGGTCCGTCCTTGTCTCTCGGTTTCTTTCCATCGTTGATCCCCCTACCTGCTCATAGGCATCCAAGGCCCCCTCCAGGTCTGCTACACCTTCGGTCGCAAGTATCCCGGTTCGTCCTTATCTCCCAGTTTCTTTCCATCAATAATCCATTTGACCCCTCCCCCAGTTGTCACGAGTTCCCGGCATAAATCGGAAGCGCGTTAAAATCGCGCTGATCAGATCAATCCGCAAAGGCATATTCTTTGACAGAAAGTATTGGACCAAACACTCGAAAACTGCAAGGGCCTTACGACCTCTATACATCTCGGGTATTGTGGTCGGTGAAAAATTGTCGTACATTAACGGCTGTGAGTAGCACTGTCTTACTTATTCTTGAGTTTCCTACTGACAGTCGGGCAGTGGTGAAATCGTTTCGGGAAGACGAATGCCTCGATATGGACAGTGAACCTGAGGACAGCGACCGTGAGAGCCATCTACAGCGAGCTGGTGATCCTGTACCAGAGTATCAAGTCGATGAGAAGAAAGAATCGGAGCAAGAGCCCCTGCCTGTTATAGCCATCGGATCGCTCGCTAGGTACGCGCAACATTCTGCGGTGGCTGGACTGAAGTTCCTGACGTTGTCGATAGCTGGAGATCGTTATTCTTCTACCTGTGCACGGGCGTGATAGAGTTTGCACCCCTTATATCCCAAGGGGCCGATGCGCGTGCGCAATACGTGCGAGAGCAGACGATGTCAGACAAACCCCCACCCTGTTCACCCAAAGTAATCTATTCACTCGCTGGCGCGGTGAGCCCCCATATCCATGTGCATCGTGTTTCTGACCATCGCTCACAACTCCATGTGTAGCTTGATATCAAGCCTCTCCGCGATCTTGCGTTCGATGACATACGGTCGAAAATCACCTCTGTGAATGTTGTTCCTGAGCTCTTTTCAGGTTTTAGCTCTCGGTGTGTATTCATCCTTACTGAATTATTGCCATCGTAACGCGTCGTCGACCGAGGACAGGGAAAGCGACGTCATGAAGATCCACTGCAACCTCTTAGGTAGCGAATTTCACGAAAAAAGCACGACTGCCTCTACGGCGGATCTGATAAGAGGCATGGTAGGCGGTACCTCTCCGCACCGCGCTGGCGCGTTGAAGCTTGCACTAAGGAGCGGATCTTCGAGGGGCAGAGTACTCTTGCGCTGCCCTCTACCTAGCTGCCGTTATCACCACAATCCCACTTCCTATTGTTTGACGGGGCCACAGCTGACGTGCCCACAAGGTCATTATTTTATGGAGTGTGCACACTGTGGGGAAAAGCGGCCTGACACCCGCAGAATGTGTCGGCGGTGCGGTAAATGGTTTAGGTAGACCACCCCGCTGCGCTGCTGCCTCCGTCGCCTATCGCACAATTCCCAATCTTATTCCATCCATATTTTTCCTGTACGCGCCCGGTTGGATAATTGGATCCCCTGTTGGTAAATTGAAGCACACACAGAAAGTAAAATACTGTCGACATTCCAGCTCACGCAGATCCTCGTCCCCTTCCAACATCCCAAGATTGGCAACTTACCGTGCCCTCCTATCCCTACGGTGGAGCAAATCGTACACTCGACTCTTAGGTGGCCGATCGGTAAACCACAAGGTGGCACGGCAGTACAACTTATGAACTTGACCTTGTATCCCCTGTTGGAATAAAGAAAATGTATTTCCCATTCACCCCCCCCCCCACATCCCTCGGGGTCACGGTGGAGGACGACAGATTGAATTATCTCTGTACTTCGGCGTGGCGTATCTATAAACGCTACGCGTTGTGCGTGCTGCACGGTCCATCAAGAATGCTCTTTACGACAACCCGAACCACGTAGTGAAAATACACGAAGAGTTGTACCGGCGCTTATTAGGACAGGATTTTGTCCCACCGCTAGCGCCTGCGAGAACGCGCCGAAACGACCGCAGCACGTGACGCGTGACGCCTGGCCGTCAACCTGAAAGCCTCCAATTTGACCACCATCGGCGACCTACTACGAAGACGAAGTGGAGACATGACTGGGCAGGGGAACGGCTTGTATAATTTAGCGACGATCATAAAGAGGTACGTCACTTTCCAAGGTTATCGCTCCGGAGTTCAAGAATTGCAGCGACGATCCATTGCAGATTGGAAGCCGTCGCATCCCGGATTGAAGATGTCGCAGACATTCAGGAACAGCGGGCTGGGATTAGCAACCCGAACCCAGTACCATCCCAAACTGCTCCCGCGCCTCCCCCACCTCCGCCTCCACCGCCCCCGCCGCCCGTCGTGATTGAGGACCCCAAGGCGGCCACGGTTTACGATGAGATCATTATCGAGGGAAAGCTCAAGCCTTTCATTGAACTCACCAATTCTTTTGGTAGCAACACATTGAAAGAACAGGTAGAACGGCAACCCGATCTGTTATCCGCCGTAAATGATGGTTGATGCGTGTAAATAGGTCTCCCTCCTCGAGCCGTTGTTTGGCGCTGTGCGACAGGTTATCCACACCGCTGGAAGCTGCACACAACCTCCACAGGACGATTTCCTTAAACTTCTTAGCCCAGTACAGTCAGGATACGAAGCAGTGAGCCTCGTCAAGGAGAGAAACACCCGCGATAGAGATTGGTCCCTCCACTATGCCGTTATCGCGACTGGGGCATCTTGTGTCAGCTGGGTCACCGTGAGCACAAAATAACCACGGCCAAGCCCCGCCTCTACTCACAATCCCTTTAGCAAACTAAGCCGGGGCCGTTCGTAAAGGATATCAAGGAGGAGACGGAGTTCTACGGCAATCGAGTGATCAAAGAATACAAGGACAAGTGGGTCTAGAGGTGTTAAAAGTTCCTGGTCGCTCATAGGCACCTCCCCCAGAGACCCAAAACATACCGAGTGGGTTCGCGCGTTCATCGGCTTGCTGGAAGAATCGAGGAAGTACAATATGGAGTACCACACTACTGGATTGAGTTGGAACCCAAAGGTACTCGGTATTTCTCACCTGAAACGACTAGCCTAGCCACTGAGCGCTTCCAAGGGCCTCCCCTTCAGCGAGTACAAGGCTGCATCGACAACTGGGGGTGCCCCTCCACCTCCACCTCCACCTGCTCCTGGCCCGCCTCCCGCACCAGCTCCAGGCTCAGAAGGCGGTGTCGCCGCGGTGTTCGCAGAACTTAATCGTGGTGCCGATGTAACAAAGGGCTTACGCAAGGTGGAAAAGAGCGAGATGACACACAAAAACCCCGCTTTGCGTGCCTCGTCCACAGTTCCCAGCAGCACCTCACCCTCGTTGGGCAAAAAACCAACCAAGCCCGCAAAACCTCAGTCACTTTCGACCAAGAAACCTGCCAAGTTTGCTCTTGAAGGCAACAAATGGCTCATTGTGCGTGGTGTTCTTTCCACAATATTCCAGATCACATCTGACAGTAACGTTTTAGGAGTACCAAGAGAATGAGTCAGGACTTACAGTCGAAAATGGTGAGATTAGCCATATCGTCAGCCTGTATGGTTGCAAGAACACCACCGTGGCGATCAAGGGCAAAGTCAACGGAGTAACTTTAGGTTTGTGAACTGTCTCCCCAGTCGTTACCCTGACCGGCGCTTGATAAAATCCCACAGTGAATTGCACAAAGACGTCTGTGCTTGTCGACTCGGTGATATCTGCAGTTTCCGTTACGGCTTCGCCCTCGTTCGCCATCCAGATCACCGGCTCGGCGCCGACCATCCAACTCGATTCCACAGATTCAGGTCAAATCTATCTGTCGAAGAACTGTCTCGGAGTAGAGATATTCACGGCAAAGTGCAGCGCAATTAACGTTAGCCTGCCGGTTGAGGGAGAGGAAGAAGGCATCTTTGAGGAGAAACCTATCCCCGAAATGCTCAGGACCACAATCCAAAATGGTGCTCTCGTCACCGGAATCGTTGAACACGCGGGTTAATAAAATCACCCCCAATATTCCCCTCGCTTCTACCATGTCTTTTTGATTGTGCTCTTCAGATGCATAATAGACACATTTTTAAGGATGCTCGATCGGGGTCTTCCACAGCTTTGGGCCTTTACAAGGGTCACCCACATCCTCCTCCTCGCGATTTGAGCCGTCACATGCCTCCCCCCTCTCTCTAGAAAGAAGGACAGGGTCTGACGTCGGACTCGGCAAATGCATTCGGAAGAATTGTTCAATTGGGAAGGTTTGGTGTGTTCCGTGACGGAAGTGGACCATACGATCCCCCAACGTCCCGATATCGGGAATGGGAGTTTAAATGTTCTCGTAAGCTTCGTTTGGGATGGTTGAGTAACCGGCGATAGAACCTGATGGGATCCATCGTGGTGCGGGCTCGGAGGTAGGATTTGGACACCGAAGGGCCGGTCGCCATGCACATAAAGATCAATGTCTCCGAACAACAGGATAAACACCTAATCCTACTGCTGTTTGCATATGAAAGTGAACACCAAGATTTTTCCCTCTCTTTGGTCGATCTCCACTATACTCGATTTAGTAGCTCGTGCCGAAGGGCGCCGCAAGTTTGTGACGCTTGTCACTCAACGCGGCCAATCCCCGAGGGCTAGAAGGAAGGGGTGACCAGCCTCTAAGCTCTCTTCCATGACCAATGCATCCATACGAGAGGTTGTGAAACTGTTTGATGTATCACTCAGGCTTTTGACAATACACCAAAACCACGGATGAGTACCAGGGGGGGCGGAACGGAATACGTGATGTGACCTCTCCTACCGACTACTACCTCCGAGGTTTACCATATCGGGTAGGCCAGAAGGAAGACACGAAAACCCGCTGTTCACTTTCATATGCAAACGGCAGTAATGGGTAGCAGATTATGACACTGCTACGCCATCATCTACAGACCCTGCAGGAGTTGATACAAGTGTATAATCGCCCCCTTTTTTTCCTACCACCGTCGAACTCTATTGTTGCAGGAATCTGGAGTGATTTTCGCAGAAGCACGAGTGAACAACGAGGGGTGACGTTCTCAATCAAGGCTGTAGCCTAGGTGCCCGGGAAGCGGTGGGGTAAATACTTGCATGCCAATCAGTGCTCAGTACAAATAGGCGAATGATGGGTGAATAAATAGGAGGGTGTGTGGTATCCTAGGTCCAGCGCCACGATACGGAGAGAAGAGTCCCGCATTCCATCTGCACGAACCAAATAACAAAAATAAAGGGGGGGGGAAGAGGAAGGGAATAAACGGCATTGAGGCCTCATATATCGCCGCGGAGTACGGAACGAGGGACGAACTACCTAAGCGAAGAACTCCGGAGCTCCGCGACCGACCTCACCCGTTCCAGCGGGGTGGAGGTGCCTTGACGAGATAACTGTGAACAAGGAGTGGGTCAATGGCTGGATGCAACCCAGAGGGGGTCGGAAAAAAAGTGAGCGTACCCAACGGTCTCGCCGACACCCTTCTGTCTCTCCACTCGGATGTCGAACGACAGCTCTCCAGTTCCTTGTTCCCATCGAATACTACACCAGTTCCGCCTTCCCATGATGAACTTTCCCTTGGAGGGTGTCCCGTCCGTGTCCTGAATGAAAAGAGGAAGCTGTTCAAGGGAGTGGTCAGTGACCTGCGCTCCAAACCAACATGTATTTCCTATACCATCTCTTCATCCGTCAGTTTATCGTGCATACTCTTATGTGTCTTAGGCGCGAGTGTGTTCACCATGACCAAAACGCCGTTTGGTGGTCTACAAAACATAAGCCAAAAGCGAATATGCTCACCCTCCAAAACTTACGGTGTATTCACGATCGCACCTGATTAGCAGAGGCTCAGTTTGTTTGATGTGCAAAGAATATAACGATGTCACTCACTGGTCGTTATATCGAGCATGTACCGATGGTCCTGTTCTGGAGGAATCGGCGAACCCTTTTTACCAGATACGAGGGTCTTGAACAACCCGACGGCCGCACAATGAACATCGCCAGTAACGAAAGTAACCCGAATACGCTGGTCTCTGGCCAAGATTTGCAGATTACTGACAAAAGTGTTTCTTTCCCTCTGCATCAACCTGACTTAGTGATCTCGTCAACGCGAAAGGAAGTCTGGGAGGTACCTTGTGGCCTCTCGCCGTCCAGTGATCATTCTTAACAACCCTATGAGGCACATGGCCGCGCGAAGCCAAAGTGGGCGCCACTCACCAGATCATCCAACAGTTCCGCCTCGGCATTGAACTTGTTAACGAACCCAGAAAGGCCAAATGATCCCTTTCTGCCAAGGTGGGTCAGAGGATTAAACTTTGAGTCGAGTGCACTCTCCAGGAAAACCATCCGTGGATATGCGATCGGAACCCCTGTCCAAGTCATTCACCTATCGTGATGGCGGTTAGGGCGTTCGAGTCAACGTACCCAATTGCACAACCAAATGTTCAACCGTCCGTGGCAGTTGTCTCAGTCGTTCAAACGTCTTGTGATATTGGGTATCGCTACATATTCGATCCTTCTTCCGCTCCCCCCTAGCCCAGGTATCAATTATCTTTGAAACTGTCAACACCATTAACAAGCTCACCTGCAATCTAACATTAGGATATAATGCTGGGGTCCCAGGTAACTGAGTATCGTATGTGAAGGGAAGGGAATCCAAGGGCCCGGTCCTCCTATGATGGTGGAAGCGAACGGGTGTCGCCCCGGTGAGTCGTCAATGCCGTCAAGCTCGACTGCGAAGGGCAGTTTAGTACAAGTTGTGGCTCAGAGCAAGAGCCCACACTTCATACCATTGGTGAAACACTGGAACAACAAGTAGAAAAAGTATCCCCGTGAACCGATCCTAACAGGACACTGTGAAGGAAAGCATCGAGAGAAAGAGCTACGATGCTCACGTTCCGAATATAGGTGACAGTTGTAAATCCTCAGGATCTGACGTGGGAGGTCAGAAGATTCATCAAAACAGAGAAATGAACTACATACAACTTCCAAAGCCGTCAATCTCGATACGGAACAAGGTTAATACGACCTGATGACGAGTATCCACGGGATCGACATACCAGATCTATCGAAAGTTTAGTCGGGGTGCCGTACAGATATAGAACCTTTGTTTCTTACCGTGATCATCTATGACCGAACTCAGAAAGATCAATAGAATGGAAGTGGCGGGAGAGGCCGCACTCACCGCACATGTTCAACATTGGTCTGTGATAACCGAAGTTAGCCCCTGCATCTCGAGTACAACAAAACGGACTTACATTCTACAGTTTGCCTTTGCAAACACGCCGCTCCTAAACACCTGACAATAATGATTGAAATAGAACCTGTCAATCGCAAACAGGATCTCCTCTGTCAACTGATAATTCCTCTTCCTATCCTGCTTCGTCATGTGGAGCCATTCCTGCAGCTCCGGCTCGCGAATTACCGCGTCGCAATACAGCTGGTCACCTCCACCCATAAGCATATGAAACGGCTCTTCGTTGTGCTTCTCCATCAAATCGGTCCAAACGGGATCGTAACCGGAGTGGAAGCCAGGACCACGGAAGTCATCAGGGTTGATTCCGGCGGAGAATCCGTTGCACTGTGCACCGCATCGGAGGAGTAAACGAAGGTATGAGACATTGGTATATTCCCCGAATATGCGCCCAGAGGTTGGTTGAACTCACCGAATACGCGGCCCATCTCATATTTTGGTTCAAAGCTGGGACCCAAAAGTCCGTGGGCGGGCCACCATTAATATTGTACATCACTTTCATTTCACGTGGGCCAAGAGGGATTTGGATCAGGAACCTCCAAAAGGTACATGAGCTGTCAGATAATATTTCATGTCAGCGACATCTTCGATGCATAGCATAAAAATAGAAATGTCAGGATCAGGAACCCCTCACTCACCCACCGCCCCCACAATAGACCCAGATCTCCTGTCCGGTCGCAGTCACAACCTGTGTACTATGGCTGGTTTCCAAGATTCTTCCATACGTATCCTGAATTGGTGAGGTTGGGGCAGTGCTGCTGCTGTTGCCACGTTGTAGGCTGTTGTAACTGCTGGAAGGGGTGCGTTTTGGTGATGCCGATTGAGAGGGTGCTCGATGGACATGGGTACTTGAGCGGAATGTGGGTGTAGGAAGGGAATAGTCATAATAGAGTCGGAGTGTGGGTGGTGGGTCGTAGTACGAGCCGGCATCCGAAGCTTCGCAAAGAAGAATCGTCAGGGTCCGAGGTCCCACAATTCAAGAGAAAGGAAAAGAAAAACACATTCTCAAACCAGGGAGACTCACTAACTATCAAAGCCGCGCCCTTCCAAACCCCATTCTCGATCGTATCATACCTCAACAACGGCCCGACCATAAGCTGCAAATGCGGTTTCGTCTTCGCGACCCTCAGATTATACGACCTCTCCACGGCGGTCATCGACGAGATCGAGTGCAAGTGTGAACTCGACCCATACGGTGGCGTATACGGATCCGAATCTGCGTTCTGCGGAGGGAAGTAGTCCGGTGGTTGTGAGTATGAGTGTGAGAAGTTGTCAGGTCTTGGAGGTAATGGCGGGAGTAGAAAATTGTCCATTGGAGGGGGCGGCATTCCATCGTGTCGATTTGGGAGTGGGGGAGGGTGGTATGAGGGAGGGTAGTGTGAGGGAAACGCTGGTTGAAAAGGGTTGACCGGAGGAGGGTAATGAGGTGTGAATCCGCCAACAAAGCCGGCCGATGGGTGGGGACTTGGAACGTCATCCATGCTGCCGACAACGGCCTGGTACGGTTGAATGGTTCCATCAGGCCCGCGGAAGTAGTTGAAGTCCTGCAGCGAAAAACGCCGGTAATACAGATATTAGCCCTCAACGGAATGCCAAACGTGCGACTCCCGAAGCCAAGTGCGTACCTGATCTGCCCTGTGCAAAGCGTGCCAGCCTATCGATTCGCCAATGGTGTCAGCCCAACGCGTCGCGCCGGAGAGTTTGGTGTTTATGCGACGTGCCTGGGTTATCCATCGTGGGTCGTCAACAATCACCGCTATAACGACACACAAGGGGGCGGTGGTGGGGTAAAGGTATCACCAGCCGTGAGACAGATCACGCCGGATGTTGTCTCGCTAAGCTGGTCAGGATAGAGCGGAGAAAGAATGAAAAGAGGAAAGGATCAACGTTCGATCGGAACCAACTCTCGATATCTGTCGATCACCGCGACATAAATACGTAGTCTATCGTTACTGGGGCACACCACCACCATCCTCCTCCTCCTTGTAGCGTACGTCGGCAGGCCTGCCACCCTGCTCACTCATGGTCTCGTCCTCACCGACATACGGAGAGGCAGAACCGGACATGAGATGAGCGGCAGCCACAGCCAGGGTAGGGTGATCCCTGACGACCAGCTTCTCCTCCTCATCCATGACTTCAGGAGTGCTATAAGACTCCCTGGTCTCGCTGTACAAAGAAAGAGGATGAGGCGCCGGAGTAGAACTGTCTCCCCTCTCCCCGAAAACACTATCAGACCTGCTATCTCCTCCATCTTTCCTCCCCTTCAACTTGGGACGTTTTAACTTGGCGATGCCCCGCTTGTTTCGAGAAGAACCACCCCCTCCTTGTTTAGCAGAGGGGTGGTGCTCAAGCAAAATAGGTGTCAAGTAAGGATCCGCAGCGGCTTTGGCAGAAATGTCGGCTTCCTCCAACGCGTCCAATTCCCACTGTTCCTCCATGAACTCCTTGTATCGTTCACACAGAGGTCTCCACTTCCTCCCACTAGTAGATGGTTCTCCCTCGACTTTCACCTCGGGGGTGAGCCCGAGGGTCCTATCGATGTCCTCTCCGGGGTCGAAGTCAAAGTCAGGACCGACGTTGGCTCTCACTCGCCCCTCACCAAACAGTGAAATGAAGGGGTAATACCCCAACGTTCCGTCGTCGTGCGGATTTGGCCTTCGTTCCCTGAGCCCTTCCCTCAGTTCCGGGTTCGCGTGGTGGCTACGTCTTGACGGGGCAGTAGGCAGACGAGGCAGAGGTAGGTAGGAATAGAGGTCCTGGAAGGCGATCCCCTGGCATTCTCCGTTAACGAAGAACGCGATACACGACTCTGGCAGCGTTGCCAACTGCCGACCGATCACAGTTTTCTGGGAACTTGTCTTGTCGACGTTGCGAGAGACACCCTTCCGGGAACCAGGGGTGTTCTTCACGGTCGCAGATTTACGCGTTGCAGACCGAGAGGTGGTATTGTTGGACGCGCCCCCCGTACCCGCTCCCCCAGCGTCATCTCCCCCATCCCCCGCCCCGCCCTTCTGCTTTTTTGTGTCCATCAACTCCATCATTTCCTTCACTTGCGGGTATTCCACGCTCTCGAAGTATTCCTGACCCTTGTACTCGATCGCAATGCGTTCGCGCTTGAGATGCGCGGGGTCTTCACGGTCATTATGTTTCGGCTGTCGTTTAGGAGGAAGGGAGATGTAAAGTCCTATAACGTCCCCGGTACCGAATGGCTTAGAGTACGGTTTGAGTCGCGACAGATGAACCTTTTCTCCCGTCTTGTCTCGGATACCATATGAATATCCATCCAAGCCGACAGGTCCATTGAGCGAAGCCTCTCTCCGTCCGAAACCAAGCCTGACGTAGGAGCCTTTCGAAGAGGAGGTAGAAACCGTTCCGTCGCCAAGATCTCCCCCACCCTCCAGAATCTTAATCTCAAAAAACCACTTGCCCTCTCTCAACGGCGCATTAAACCTAGCAGATCTGAACCCCTTATCCCCCGCGATGGACAGCCCGTCCTGGGAGACCTTCAAAAACGGGCTCCGATCAGACCAAGAGACCCGCGCGCTAGTCGGGGCGTCCTCGATCGTTCGGTGCAAAAGCGCGTTTCCAGGGGGCGTGAGTCCGGCGGGGGTGTAGCGGTACCCCATTCGGTTTGGTGGTACGAGGTCTGCGTGGAATAGGTCGGGGGAGTTTGGTGCGGGCGTGAAGGCGGGATGTCGGGAGATTGTGAGGATGGGTCGCGAACCGCGTGGGTCGTCGAGGATGGGAGAGGGCGAGGATTCGTGAAAAGCGGACCCATGTTTCCTCTTCCTCTGAGCGATGTCTCCTCCGAGCTGCGTAGGATTGTCTTGTATAGGCGGCGGTGTAAAAGTATGTGGTGTCCCCGCACTGTCGACAGTCATCTCAGCGTTCATTGCGGCTGAAGAGAGAACGAAGTCGGTTGGTTCTGGCCATGTCCAAGTCTAAGCATTTGAATGAAGGGCTCAAGACGAATATGCATTGCACGGCAAACCTTTTGTCCAAGAGGAGGAGGTCACTGCCTGGAAAACAGGAGAAGCAGGTGACGGACGAATGAGTGCACGTGACTGATCCTCAAGCTTACCGCCCACAAGTCATCCTCCCTCCGTCACCTGCAGTCATGGCTGCCGCATTAAGGTCCGTCGGTCAGAATCTTTCATCCAAGTGGTGCTGACCTGAGCGATTTATGTATCCTAGACGTATTCAGAAGGTCTGCTCACGCCCAGACCCTCACTTGATCTTCGGGCGATTGTGGCTCACTGCGATCACTGTCTCCTAGGAACTGCGAGATCTCCAGAATAATCCCATCGAGGCAAGTCCAACGACCCACTCATCCATTCACTCACCTGACGTTGGCACGTTTCATCTAGGGACTCTCGGTTACATATGATGATGCCAGTCTCTTCCACTGGAAATGCACAATCAAAGCAGCCGTGAGTTCACTCCCCTCGAGAAAATCTCGTGCATTCCGCTCACCGGAGCGTTCGCTAGTCCGACAGCCCATACAAGGGCGGAACGTTTCATTTCAACCTCGATTTGCCCGAAAACTTCCCATTCAAAGCTCCTTCGGTAATACGAGTTCCAGACTCCTTCTGCGCCCCTTCGCGCAACTTCCGTGTGACATCATACTCACGTCTAACTTTATTTCCGCTTCCCTTTTCCCCATCTCGTTCGCTCGATTGCATCGATCCCCCTGGGTTGCCTTATTCGCCGTGGCCCACAGGTGAAATTCACGACGAAGATCTATCACCCTGGGATCAACGACGAAGGTCATATCTGTGTCCCTGTTCTCCGCGATCAGGTATGGGCATTCCTCTTTGTCCCGCGGAGTTCTCTTTCATTACCGCTTTCATGACGAACCGAGACCACAACTAACCCCGACCCCTGACGCATATACCGATCGCGGACAATACAGTGGAAACCAACTGTATCTTTGAGTTCTGGTGCGTGCCTCCGTGATCGCTTCTTTAGCCACATACGTCAGAGCGCACTGACTAGTCGTCCGACCCCGCCACACTTGACAGTGCTTATCACAATTCAGGACAAGGTTAACAACCCTTCCCCCGATGACCCGTTCGAACCGGACATTGCCGTGTTATTAAGGAACGATAAGGCGAAGTTTTTGGCTACCGCCAAAGAGTGGACCAAAAAGTGCGTCATACACATGTCTGCCGTTCGGAAAATCGTTGACGCACCCCGAGACATGCGTCATGAACTGAATGCTTCCTGCCATTTCCGCCCGAGCGGGAGATAAGGACAACGAGGTCGGGCAACGAGGTTTCAGATAAAGATGGCGTGCAAAGGACACGCGCGGTCCATGTACAACTACGTCGGAGTTCACAGAATGTACGAATATGATTTCATTTCATCCGTATCAGTGCGATATATGAGGTGCACACGCCCACGACTACACGTGGGGGCGCGAGGGGGCCTCGCACCAGGTCAATAGATAACGACCATACCGGATTCATACGGGTTATTATATGCTATACGCTAATCGCGAGAGACGATCCATGCCATCAACTCTCTGAGATTCATGATGACCCCAAATCCTTCCGAATTGTTCATATCAACAAAGTCCGTCATCAAGTTATGGGCAATACCATTCTCTCTTGCTCGGACGCCAGCAATAGGCGAATATATCGGCGGAGCGAAAGAATATACTGGAGAGACCAACGGGTTCTGGACCCCTGTGGCGCCGTCAACTTCCGATGGTAGCGACGTCTCCGATGCTGGAACAACCTGTTTATCCGTCAGCGATTGAACAGAACCGAATCTTGGAAGAGCGCGGGGAAGGGAAGGGAAGAGGGCGACCGATTGAATGGAAAAGGTCTCCGGACGGAGGGACAGCACGCGTGATGACGCATTGGGCGCATAGCGTTCCGCTCCGAGGTCGAGAGCGAGAGCGAATGAATGGGGGGTCCGCGGGGAAACCCTGGCGGTGACTGTATAGATATCACGCCCCTCATATCGCCTTGTTCTTATCTGGAAGAAGGGAGGATTAGGAGGGAGAACGGACGCCGCTCACCATGTGGGATCTATCGGAAGCAAAATCTGTTATGAATACGTCTCCAGGGACGATCCTAAACAAACTACAGATTCGCGTTCCGCATCGATTCATGCCAATGATGAAACCGGACAAGAGAAAAGAGAAGTTCATAACTTAAGGGGGGGGGGGTCCTAGGTGACGTATGCTCACCTGTGATAATTTGCGTCTAGACCTGATGGGTCCACGATATATGGGAACGTTTGTTCTAGATAATCTGCAACCGCGAACACAGGGGAGATATGAATCAGCGTCTGACAATTCAACAACCGAGAAGCTAAAATTCATGAAACCACACAACTGGGCGAGGCCATGTATGTTTGGAATTACCCAGGGAAAATGATCTGGTCACCTTTTGCATCATAGGGAAGGCCGAGGGTGGTGTCAAAGTCATAGATCAAGCTAGTCCTCTCATTCTTGCCAGACAGAGGTCGGAGGACGAGGACAACGTGATAGTCCCATATGACTGAGATACCCTCCGCGGGGGCCACCTTTTGGCTCCAAAGGGCAACCTACGTGGAGTCAGGATAATCAGCCGGCGGCGGAGCAAGATGAATAGAAAACAGCCCCAACTACTGGGGCCGTCTGACAAACAGGTGGGAGAGGGATCACTTGCCGTTTTGGTACAATTCGAGATGAAAACCACACCGAGATCCCACGATTCCCGGAAATCAGGTATCTCCAGAAAAGATGCGACGAGGAGATAGATGTTCTCTTCGCAATAGCAACTGGTGTATGACACCCGCGGAGGTACGGGTGGGTGCGAAACGGGTAACATAGGTGTCCGACCGGAAGATAGAGTTCCAGGAGTTCTGCGTAGCGCTGACGGGTTCGCGAATTGGAAGCAGCACAGTTCAGTTTCAACGGCGAGACAGCGACACCGGTCAGTACAGCAGATCGGAGATGACTGCTAAACCGGGGGAGGAGTCGGAATATTTCCGCGATCACGCCGGACGATCTTGCGATTGAACCCTCTCTCGGTTCCCCACACGAGCCCCACCGCCCAACACGTTGGTTTGGGTTTTCCGGCAAGCAAAGAATCGACCGTGATCCGCGCTAGAAGCAACGGAAAAGGTCAAGGCTCAGGGGGAGCGCCGTGCCGTGTGGCAAACAGGCTAAACGCGCGGAACACGGGAGATGGCTGGGGAAATTTTTGAAAGGCAGCTATCTTTGGGCCGCAAGGCTCGTGCCACACCGTCCCAGTGCTTGGGAAAAGATTAGATAGAAGAAGGCTCAAACACGAGCTGTTGGGAGGCTGATCAATGCGTGGGCTCCGCCGCGAGTTGAAACCCATACATGAACCGGATGCTTTAGCCATCTAGATTCTGCGACACGAGTTGATGAGCTATGCATTCGGCACAGGAAACATTCAACGCAGGTAAGATATGGATCTGTGTGGGATTCCCGGTGCTGCTGTCCCTCCGAGGGCGATCGGGAGGTGTTTGGTAGGCGAAGGGCGGATACCCGCGCCCGAGGGAAACCGAAACGATATTCACCCGGGAAAACCCATGGATGATGGACGTCACAGCGGTCGTTTAGGAATTTCCCGAGGCTGGGCGGAACACGCGGAATGAAGAAAAATGCAAGATCGATTACCCTCTGGTAGCTATGCGATACTAGTTTTACAATGATGTATGGATACTCAACAAAAGAAACAGGCGATCTAGCCTGTGCGGGTCGTCATCGTCATAGGGTTTGTAGGAAAAGAATGACTCGAAAGTGGAGGCAAGAAACTATGCAAAGGGGAAGAAGCGGATGCGTGATTATCACAAGTGATCGAGCGTGTAGTTTCCCGAATACTGCCACCGCTACATCACTAGTGCGGGGCTCCGGGGAATGAGGGGGAGTGAGAGAGATGAACTATGGAGGGGACAGTTGTCAGAGAACAGGAGTATACCGGAGGCGGAAGAGGGTACTCACGGTGGTGTATGGGTATTTGAATTAGGAATGTTCGGATCAGGAATTGGAGAGAGAACATTTGACTGGTAACGCGCGACGCGTCCCTTCAAGCGTTGTGCTTGACATCGGGGCGGAGGGCGACGGAGCCCAAAGTTTGGGTCAGCTTCTTCCTCAGCAGAATCTCTTCCAGTTCTGGAGAAGATCGGTCTTGCGTGAAGAGGGTGAAGACTTGTTTTGGGTGTCTCTGGTGGGATGGGTTCGTCGACTGCTGGGGGTTCACCAGAGGGATGGGCCGTCTGGGTTCTGGAGAATGGATGGTATTGGGGGCGGATTGTCTCGGGGCCTGCTGCATGTGAGCAGGGGTCCCGGCGGTGTATTGGGCGACGGACGGCGGGATCGGTCGCGGATATTGGGAAGGCTTTGCGGGGGGCGGGTAACGCTCGAGGGCGTTGTTGTTCGTGAAGGGGTGGGTGTCGAAGGGGTTGAAGTGTTTGAGAGAAGATGACTGAGCCATTGGGAGTTGGTAGAGATGTGTGGGGGGTGTTGAGGATGCCTGAACCAAATGCTCTGTCGCCCTTTATAGTAGGCGGACGCGGAAGAGACCGAAGGAAACGCCGGGGTGGATGGCCCTCTCTGGCAGTGAATCACAAGCGACCCATTGTTCCGGCGCAGAGGGCACAACCCTCGTCGCGCTAGGCCGGAGCAGCGGGCCTGGTATAGGAAACAGGGGAAGATCCGTTACGAGCAGATCATCCCCTTCTCCCTCTGGCGAACACATCACATGGGCCCACGTTCCTCTCGTCATCCCGTCCGGAGCTTTTCATTTCAAAGCGCAAAAACCGCGCGCTCCCAACTGTGATAAACGACGGGCCTTCGTGGGGTCGGACCACCCTGAGAATCATGGAGAGGAGGCCAGTTGCTCCACCCCGCCCTGGCTGGGCTCGGCCGGCGGTCCGACGGGAGACAGTGGCTGTCGACCCTTGATACCCGCGTGCCACATGCGTCCAACGAAACATGTTGCCATTCTACCCCAGCGTTTCCCTCGTGCTTCGATGCGGGGTACATACACTCTGCACTGAATGAACGTAAAACGATACAAGTGGGGTCAGAACGCGTTTATTGACACATCCAAAGCTCCGGTCGATAAGGTGTTGTTCGCACCCTCTAGTCGTACGGCATGCCCTGCTGGATGAATCAACGTTAACCACGGTTGATCATCACCACGCATTGTAATGGACCAGCACATTTCTTTACGTCGATTTTACGACATGCGGTCCGAAACCACATACGACCCCACAACAAACACTCCCCTCCCCCGCAAGCGCGGTCAACCTGCCTCAATAATTGTCCGGTGAAGCCGAATCTGGTCTGTCAGCTCGGTTGTATGCCGCGCACCCCCGGAATAACACAATGACGGATGGAGTGATAACACCCTCGAACGTTGTGATCCATTCATTCGCGTCACAGCTGCTGCATAAAATTTGATGCGGGTCCATAGCACTAAAGGGCGAACCAGATAGGCGCGTGTTTTACTATGCACGCAAACTTAGAAGACCACCTATCTCATCAGTTAGAAGGCTCGAGGGATACCAGGAATGATATTAACTGCGCACGAGACCGCCTCCCACCGACCCGATACGGCGTATTTAGTTGTGAGGCTTTTTTCGCTTTGCCGCTGCCATAGTGCGGGGCGCGTAGCAGTCTGAATCTTGTATCCACCCGTAACGATCACGGAGAATATTTAAGGGTATGGTCCGGTCGTATCGCTCCGATGAGGTTACGAGGGTACAATCCAACCCCACACCCAGTAACGACATATCCACAAGTGTCCACCGATCCGTTCTCAAGGATGGGGCCAAAGTGGATGTCGCAACTCCATCGTGAACGACGTTGCAGGGAATGAGAGACCCGCTGACCAGGGCAAAGGTAAAAATCATTGATTAAATGCCATAACATGAGATAAAAAGTAGAGAACTGACGCCTCCACCGACACAACGTTGGCTAACGTGTTTCCCGGGGAGGCGCGCACGCGATGCGGTGGGTTTAGGTTGTACGTGGTCGCGAAGGTTCATAAGATCATCTTTTGGTGTCAGCCGAATGAAACATTCCAACACATCTCGTTATGAACCACGACTCGGAGATGGTCATGGGATCTTTGTTAGTTCGATAAGGCAAAGAGGGAACAGACGAGAGTGGACAGTGATTGAGGGCGACATGGCGAAATCCAATTTCCAGATTACACCCCCCCTCTGCTGGACAGCTGGTGAACCCCAAGGCACATGCCCTCGTCGACGTAACGCTCAAAGGCGAGGTGTGCAGCGAGGATCGAGGAACGTGGTGGGAAAGAAAAGACGCATTTCTCCTTCTTTTCCGCACCGCGCTCGTCACGCTTCCACCGCCGCCTTGTCCCTCATCGCATCCATCCTCCACCTCCCATCCACCGCTCCCTCATAACTCGACCCTGAATCCGCGATGGCGACACCAGTACAGACCAACGGCCACGCCAGCTCTTCCACGATGTCCCCAGAACCGCACGATAGTTACCTGAACGGCTCATCTGTGAGCGGGAGTCAAGACGGTGGTGAAAACGGGTATCATCGGTGAGCATCCGTTTTGGAAAAGATGAAAAAAAGACGTTCTGCTCGCTCTCGTGTTTTTTCTCGTGCCACTGCACATTGCAAATCCACACCCCATATTTGGCCTCGGGGTGGCTAAAACCGTGTGGTGGCAGTCAACGTTGGGTGTGCCTGTGTTCGTGTGGCACACTTTCTGCAAGGTTCCGCCCTCGTCTCATCCCAGGTCGTTTGAAACACGCCATCTTTTGATACAGAACGCCCCTTCCCCCCTCTTACTTGGTTTTGACGACTTTCCTTACCTAGGTCCCCTTTCCAACTCCAGACGGATGCCATTGTAAATCATTTGTATCACACAGGCTTCCAAAACGGCGTATGTGACTCCCACGTTTTCTTATGTCTTCCCACTACGATACTGTGATGCTCACGTGGACTCTCGTTCCCATAGAACTATGCCGACACGGTATTAGTGAGTCTCCGAGAGATCTCAAACAACCTCTGAGTGTTTACGAATTCGAACATCAGCACGTCTTCCAACATACATACGGCCTCCATGCCATAATGCTTTCTCGTTCCCCTTTCCTGACTCATTTGATGTCCACCACCCCTCCGACAGGTGCGCAGAGAGTGATCTATGTGCCACTGGAACATGAACCCGAAGTCACTCAGGAGGTATGCCCCCCTTACCCTGTTCTGCGTTCTCATCGCGTACCCATTCTGATCTCGCTCTTGTAGGGCTTCGCCATCGGTACCTTTCATTTTGAACCCATTGAAAGCCACTGATCTAACCGTGCTCCCTTCCCTTCCCAGCGCTTGGCTATCTATACTCACCGGTTTCTCTCAACCTCATCCGGCCGGATAATGCTAGGGGGGTGTTAGCGGCCGGTTGTTTGTTGGGAGGAATGCAACAGTTGTGTGAATACGCCTACGAAGCTTGTCGGCAGTCAATTACCCAGACAACTATCAGCGAGTGGCTCGAATTTGTCGAGTCGGTCAGCTACACCCCATCCCAAAATGGATCTGCTTCCCCACTCGTGAACGCACAGTCCATCACGTCGACAACGAGCGTGTTTGGTCCGTACGCTCAGAGATTACGACATGAGGTGTTGGAATACCTGGTGGTGACCCTTCCCGCCGCACTTAATATTCATCAACGTGGCCCGGCCAACGGAGCTGTTTCACCCTCCCCAGAGCCTCATTCCCCATCGTCACAGTGTGGCTCTGGACGCGACACTTTGTTGGACATATTCTCGCGGGTGCCGTTTGACTTGTTCAAGACCGCAATCGAGTCCCCAACCTTCCAAATCGGTAAGCGCCTGTCCACTTCATGTTATCTTGCCTCGCAGTCCCGTATGCCACCATCACGAAACTAACGACGGGATCAATATCCATTCTCCAGGTTCCGACCAAGCTCGCTTCAAGTTTGCTAAAGATGCTATAGAAGTGAGGAAGAAAGCGGGTATATCACGTGGAACAGGTGCAGAGGAGACGGTTGTATTGGCGTTTGGAGGAGGTAATGGGAGCGCTGGCGCGAGCGCCGTTCATGTCACGCGCAAGTTGCGCAAAAAGCCACTGTGGAAGATCAACGCGTGAAGTCCGAGCATCTCGGCTGTTGACGCATGCATATTCCTCGCCTGTGATTTGTTTGATCTTGTTCTGCCGCCTCTCTTCGTGTGTTCATTCTTGTTTGGTTTTCCCCCTTTTTCCCTTCCATTCACGCTAGATAGGTATTGGTGCAGCTTTCACTAGCAATGGTGTTTTGTCGCTGGAAGTGCTTCTGGACGATTGGTGATTGAAGAAGACCGGATCAAAACCAACAAAGCGTGAGGCGTTCGGTGTGCCACGGTGCGAACATTTGCAACATTGACTACAAAGAGTATGGGTCTTCGGCCTCGGACTCGGACACTTATCGGTAGATTATGTTTGCCAAGTCCCTTCTGGAAGCTTTAAAGCGCGTTCTGATCGTTATCCAAATACCCTCCTCGACGACCAAACCCAACGAGACTCTCGGATGCACCTAGCCACCCCTCCGGGTCGTCGTCGTACATCGTGCTGCGTCTCATGATCTGTTCTGCCTCTTCGGTCCCATTGCATGCGTGCTTGTGGGTTTCACCACTGCTATTTCATTTTTCATTTCCTTGGTGAACGGACCCGGTAACGGTAACATGGGGGTTGGTTGCGTTTCTTTTTCTTTTTTTTTTTCGTCTTCTGTATTCTGTTATGAGGGTTATAGGCGCGCAGGTGGTTTACTCCATCCGAGATTTCATTGAGATGTGGGGGGGAGGATGGGGCTAAACACTTAATACGCCGCCATCGATTGGTCTCTTAATGATTCGCCATAGCCACCGTGTGGGTCGGCGGTTATCTTTCGGAAGGAAGCCACCCTGGCTTTGGAGGATTGAAGAACCACCCGATGTTGTGTTGTTGAGTGTGTGATGATGATCTTCTCCATCTCACACACACCTTCCGGCCTGGCTTCTACCTCTCCCTTGGCACCCTCGGTCATCTCCCCATCCCACCCAGCCCCCCCTTTTTAAATACCCACACACGCAGACCATGGGGGCTTCTTAAGGTTTCCCGCGTTGTTGTTTTTAATTCTGTTTTTTTTTCTCATTCCCTCTCTGCCTAGAAGGGTGTGTGCCCTTGTCCCGGTTTATATCCACCCCAGCGAAGGAAGGCAAAGGAAAAAAGGAGGGCAAAAAAAGGGGAGGAGGACAGAGATGTCACAGCAGCCGCCGGTGTATGAAGTGTTCTTTACGGGCAAGGACGACCCTCGGGACGGCTGCATCGTCATAGGGGAGGACACGAAGCCAATCTTCTACCGCTTCGAGACGCCACCTCCCCATGTCGGGAACCCAAGAACGACCGTGAGTCTCTTTTGTTTCTTTTCGTCCATCGCTGGCCCTTGATTTAATTTACCCTTTGTTGGACAACCATCCCACCACCCCCCCTCCCTTCCGCACACACAAAAGGTCTATCGGAATGCAGGAGAGATCGTCGCCTGTATGGACTGGACCGCCGTGGGCTATCAGCTCGGACTCCTCACGATCGCCAACCGTCAATCACCCATGACCCGGTTCGTGATGCATGGATCGACCGTCAAGTACGTCCTGGTTTTAGACTTTTTCGGTCTCATCTCTTCCCCACACACCCACTTCCCACCCACACGCACGCACGAATCCCCTTTCTGCCAAGCTAGAATCCCTGATCGGCACGCAGTGGGGCTTTTTTTTCTCCCCCCCTTCTTCCCTTCTTCTCGCCATCCACTCTCCCCCGCCCGTCCCTTCGCGCTTCCGTGCTCAATATATCCTTAAACAGCTCTCGAGTTTTCTTGGCTGCCGACGGTCGTCGATTTGAATGGAGAAGATGCCCCGACGATCCCCATTCATACGATGCAAGTCTCTTCTTCTTCTTCCCTCCTCCCGTCACCCCCGTCCTTATGCTGATCGGAGCCCCCTTCGTGCCGTGTACAGCTCTTCACCGTGAACGGTAACCAAAGAATCGCAACCTACCGACGCTGCCTCCAGAACACGCCGATAGGACCCTCCTACGCATTCATGTCCTATC
>Ga0307517_10004118_pt1 | contig 22445 bp, 32 predicted proteins | sample 23_EM_MG_FD_194515 | JGI IMG/M metagenome (GOLD analysis project Ga0307517, IMG submission 194515) | Populus trichocarpa ectomycorrhiza microbial communities from riparian zone in the Pacific Northwest, United States - 23_EM | ecosystem: Host-associated > Plants > Roots > Unclassified | place... | reverse complement strand
TTGTGACCATATCCGCCAGTTTGGCAATATTCCGATGTATTCCACGGAGATCGGAGAGCTCGCCCACAAGACGCAAATCAAGGAAGGATGGCGACAATCGAATAAAAATGATGCCGCGCGCCAGATCTTGCACAGCTACAGTCGTCAACATGCCATCCGGATGAGACTATTGATCTTGGAATCTCTGCAAGATCGCGGCGAGGGTCTCTCCGCTGACGTCATGAAGCATTTAGATAGGACAACCAGCACGGTATCGCAGCCGGTCATCTGTCGAAGAATCCTGAAGGGACGTCGGGACGACGTGTCCAACGTCGATCATTTTAGCAGGATCTCGGGAGTCTCACTCAATATTATATATCGTGAATTGATACGATATAGCAGGCATAACCTACCGATAGACCACCGTCTTCTGGAAGACCATGCGATACTTCGATCACTGCCTGTTGAGCTACTGACGCAACTTGAAATCCCAGTTCTTGCGTTCCAAGAAGCCGATGTTTACGAGATCTACCGTGCACGATCCACTGGGGCCCTACACTTTAGAAACCAGGGCAGTCGCAATGATTGGATTTGGGTACAAGCGGGTACGGAAGAAATGTATGGTGCGCTGAGGGGTCGTCTACCGGCAAAGCTAGTTGCCCTCTTGAAAATCAGGGACTACAGATGCGACAATACGGATACTGTGCTTCGGGTCGCCGGTGTTCAGATGCTGACCCCAGTCAACTCCGGGCGTCTATCGGATCAACATGGCCTTGTTACAGTGCAGATGAGGGAGGACGCACGAGGGTTTACAATAGTAGATATCGGGACAATCCTCGGTCTGGCGCATCTGATCCCGGAGGAGGACCGGCGGTGGCTTGTGAATAGCCGGATTGATTTGAGAACATTTAACGAGGTTTACCAAGGAATCGGGATGAGAGAATCAGGACTCGGCTATACGTGAGAATCCTACACCTTGATACTGTATATAGAAGATATAGAAGCGAGTTTCTTGAAACCCAGTTCATTAGATCGCCAGACCAGTGAGGCATAAGGCCTGAGGCCTGAGAGGTGAGAGGTGAGACTCGGATGTGACCAAAAAAAAAGAGCTGCTGCCCCAGACGCCAGTCGACGTCTGAGGAAGCAGCCGATCAATTGTGATTCCGGGGATGAGGGATGTGTTAGGACGTAGAGAAGAGAAAGAAGTGACGAGAACAAGAGTCTAGGGTAGTGTAGACGCCGGGAGCAGACGACGTTGCGTCAGGACGGATGGAACGTTGCGGGGCAATTCAGGAGACGTGGAATGTGGCGGGGCGTTGCAACGCAAGTCAGGACGCACAGGACGCACAGGACGCATGGGACGCAGAAAATACGTCACTTGCGTCAGGACGCAACGCCGACGGATCAGATGCAGGGTCCGCTTTTGCTGATGGAGATCTTCCCAACGGGCCCAATACTAATACGACCCACAAAACTGTTACGGGTGACACCAGAAGATGCCGAAGCGCATTTTCAGGCTAAGGAAACCGTACGGAAAAACATACACAAAAAGTGGCAGGACGAACCGTACCCACTATATTACGAATATAGGCCACCATACAGGGACTGCTGGAACTTTATGACACTTCCCAAATTCGCGGCCAGAAGAATACACCAGATGAGGGCTAATAAAAGTTACCTCAAGGCCCAAACTGACTAGTCCAATCAGGACCAGGATCCAAAATGCCAACGGTGCAAGGAGGAGTTGGAAACAATGCCACACATGGTCAAATGCCCCGCTTTTGAGGGCGCGCGAGCAAACATGAACCCAAAGGCTCTGGATATAAATCCAGAGTCCCCATTATGGAAGAGCAATAAGAAGGGGATCGAGCTGGTGAAGCGGCTTTCTTCTTATGTAATAAAAAATAGGATAAACCTTCCTACCAAGATGGAGGTGTTTCCTTTTACCCGAAATGCTGGTTTGGCATCATGAGTTATGATTGTTTTCAATTATGTTATTTGAATGATTTTGATATTAGTATCGTTTATTTGTTTTATTTGGGGAGGGTTTTCTTTTGTTTAAAGGGTTTTTAGGCCATAACTTAGGTTGCTTGCCATGGATTTTCCTGTAGCTAGCTACAAATAAACCGCGGATTTAACAAAAAAAAAAAAAAAGTACAAGGGTTGGGAACAATTAACCGGAACAAGCAGGGATATATTTGGCTTGTTCACTTTAAATAACTGTTTCATAATTTCTTGCCGACCTTGGTACTGTACGAGTACAAGTACCGATATCACTTTTTGGTGATCGGAATCTCGGGCATCGGCGCTGGGACGAGAAAAGTGTTGGTGTTGGTACATATTACTGATTTTGAATAGGTCGTTAGTGTTAGGATGTCTCTTTTTCTCTCTCTTTTCTCTTTTCTCTTCTCTCTGTTCTCTTTTCTTTCCTTTTTTTCCCTGTGCCTCAAACCTAATTTCTCACTATCCACATTCCCACCTTTACCTCTGCCCTTTGCTTCTCCAGTTAGAGGACCAAACTGAATCCCTGGGGTGGCGATGACCGAGAGAAATTTTTTTGAGAAAGTTGAACAACTGACAAACTGGATATCTTTTCGAGATCGATAATACTGGTGTTCCCTTTCTCCCAAAATCACGTGGAATATTCCGATGGGTCAGTGGATTCCCGGATTTTGTTCCGGGCTGCTCCTCAGTGACGACAAAACGGCACGACAGGTTTGTCCAAGAATTACTGGTACTTGTGCGAGGGTTGTGATATTCAAACGGTGGGGGAATATCCAGTGACTGGAAATGTTGGTAGTGTCGCGCTCTGAACCCGAGCACTACTTGTAGTACGGTACCCTCCTCCAGCATTTTGGGAGGGTTGGGGCTAAAATCTCGCCGAGTAAACCCGACAACTGGGCGAATTACTTGTATTGCCATCATGCAGCACGGTCGAAGGCAGGGGGACTCCCCCATACTTGAATTCTTATTGCTTATTGGTGAAAGTGAGAGGGTGTCATGGGTGCTCTTTACGAGGAGGGCATCTTATTACTTCTCCCCCATTTGGATTTAATCACTCCCATCTTGGGGACATGGCGCCCGCTCATACTTCCATTCCCGGTTCCTGATATGATGGGTCGGAGGAGATGAAGCACGGATCAGGGGGTCTGATTGGAACATACTGGTAACCGTTATACATTCGTTCGTTCGGTTATTGTCATTCGCTTTTCGCTAGGTAAGGTGTTTCCTCTTAACGTGTGGTGTTTACTACGGTTTTAGCTCTGCGATTTCTGGCGGTAGTGAGGTAGGTGACTTGAAGAGGGAAAAAGGGCAGAGGGAAAAAAAGAAAATGAGAATAAGTGCTACCATAAAGTTAGGTGTCAGTCGGGTTATGCTGATCGGAGGAGAATGGATGGCGAGGTACCCAAGGCATTGCCTTCCATCCCTCCACCATCCATCCCCTAATATCGTTCTCCCTCCCTCTCTTTTTCCTTTTGCTCGTGGTTCTTCTCCCACTTAATGGTATATCCCTTTCCTGGTCTGCTGACGACTAACCCCTCAGTTCTCTTGTTCGACTCTCTGAAAATCAACATTCGTTCTTTGCACTTCTACGCCTCACCAACTCTAGGAACCACTTATCCCCGGAACCACCGCTTCTGCCTAGTATATTAGTTATATCTCCCTCCGCTTTGCTGCCCTGTTAAACAAAGCGAAACCACAGAAAGAAAGAACAATTCGAAGAAAGGACGAGGAAAATAATATTCCCACTCATTGCTTCCCCAGGGTTGATCTGGATGTTTTCCTCATTTCAAGCCCTACAACAAAAGGCCTGCCCTCCACAACCATCAGATAAGCAATCTTCAACCACATTTTCCAAATTGTCGGTCGAAGCTGTTGAAATGGAGCAACCTATTTCCGTGGTTAATGGTCGATCTTCTTTGAAGCTCAATGGCGGTGTTGTGGTCGTGGGCCCGGATCAAGTTGCCTCTCCCCCGGATGGAACAGGGTCAGTACCAAATACAACAAAAACAAACGGGGCTGGTGGCGAGCAGAGTATTCCGGTGTGTCCTAACGATTTCCTCCCTTGTCTCTATGCTCAACTACTTACGTTGGGGCTCCAGGACTACCTTTCAAGAAGTTCGCCAAATATTGCAAGCATGCTCTCCCGCCCCAGAGCTCACCGAGCTTCGACCGTATCCCAGCTTCCGCCGTTTATGGTCTCTGCGCCCGGAAAAGTAATTGTTTATGGCGAGCACGCCGTTGTTTATGGCAAGGTAACATTTTCCTCCCGATGGGGGTGTGCGAAATCTTCTCGGGGGATTTTACTGACGAAACGCAATGTTCAAGGCCGCAATCGCAGCTGCGCTCTCCCTCCGATCATATCTGTTGGTAACGTCTCTTCCAAAGACGAGCCGTAGTTTGACCCTGAACTTTGCCGATATCAACTTGAACCATACTTGGGATATTGATTCTCTGCCTTGGGCCACGTTCTCCAAACCTGGCAAGAAGAAGTATTACTTCGATACGGTGGAACGCTTGGACAAGGAGCTCATGGAAACAATTAAGCCGTTAGTGGTAACTATCCCTGGAAAGGTGCAACAAGGAGCAGCCTCTGCGTTCCTCTATCTCTACCTCATGCTCGGATCTAAGCATGCTCCTGCTTCAATTTATACTCTCAGGTCAACAATTCCTATCGGCGCTGGTTTGGGCAGTAGCGCGAGCATCTCGGTTTGCGTGAGCACAGCTCTTCAGCTTCAGATGGGAACTCTGGCGACACCATTTGAGGGAATGTTGCCGAATGAGACCCAATTGCAACTGAAGAGAATTAATAATTGGTCATTTGTTGGAGAAATGTGCATTCATGGCAACCCAAGTGGTGTTGATAATACTGTGGCAACAGGAGGCAGGGCTGTGCTTTTCAAACGAACAGATTACAGTCTACCTCCAGAGGTCACTCACTTGAGGAAGTAAGTCCCTAACGATTTCCCTCATAGAGTGGAATAATCAATTAACCCGGTTCGCAGCTTCCCCGAGCTCCCTTTGCTTTTAGTCAATACAAAACAGCCGAGGAGAACTGCTGAGCAGGTTGCCAACGTTCGTAACATGCTCAATGCGCATCCCGAGATTACACAGTCAATGCTGGACACGATTGACCGTATTACGGCCGAGGCGCACGATGTTATATCAGATCCTGACTTCAGCTCTTTTGCCGGAAGCCCATCCCTTGCCCGACTCGGTGAGCTCATTCGCATCAACCACGGCCTGTTGGTCTCGCTTGGTGTCTCTCATCCAAAGTTGGAGCGGATTCGAGAGTTGATTGATCACACTGGGATTGGCTGGACAAAGCTTACCGGTGCGGGCGGAGGAGGGTGTTCAATAACCTTGCTCAAGCCGAAGGTGAAAGCCAACATCCTGGAAGAGTTGGATTCTAAGCTCAGAACGGAGGGATTCGAAAAGTATCAGACGACTCTTGGAGGGGATGGTGTTGGCGTCTTGTGGCCGGCAGTGGTTGGCGGCTCTGATACCGAGATCACACAGGAAATGTTTTTGGGAGCCGAAGGTGTGGAAGGGGTTGAAGCGTTGGTTGGGGTGGGGGCCATCGGCAAAGGGATCAAGGGGTGGAGGTTTTGGCGGGAGTGGATTGCCGAGGGCTCCGATTTTTGCCTGCATTAGTACCAAATATTGGGTTTCGGGGTTCATAACAAGTTTAATTACTTTTTTGCTTACAAGTACTAGACTTTCATTTCTTTGTCCTATTTGGTGGCAATGCGCTAGCTTTTTGACTTTTTGGTTTCTGCCTTGTTTGGCGTGTGCACAAAGATCGGGACTTGTATGGAAATGGGAATTCGAATTTATGCATGGCATTGTCGCGAGTAAGCTAGAGGGGAAAGTTATCTAGATGTCGGCTAGCTTTTTGTTGGTTTGTTAGCACCGCACTTAAGCTTGAAGATCTAGCAGTGTATTATAGGTATGATTAAATTGGTTTATCATAGAGCACTCGAATGATCTGTTACATCCTAACGGCGTGGGCTGGCGACCTGAGCCTCATGCCTTAGGCACGGGTTCCATCGTACCCCGCCACCTGGTAGCTCACCTTCTCAACCTGGTCCTCCCACCATCTCCCCGCCATACGCTTTTCACGGCTACAAAAAAAGCACCTCCCCCAACCAACCTCCCAACCTTTCCAACCTCACTCACCTGAGAAAGAAGGAAATCTCCAAAGGCAAAACAAAACGAATCCATCACCACCATCGCCATGAACCAATCACCCCCAGACTCCTATGCCTCGGACCCGACATGGGCCGACCTCCTCCCCCTCCCACAAGACGATGGTCAGCATCCACTCGCACAAATTGCCTACACCGAAGAGTACGCCGAGGCAATGTCCTACCTCCGTGCCATCATGGCCAAAAACGAGCACTCCCCGCGCGTGCTCCAAGTCACGGCGCACATAATTGAAATGAACCCAGCCCACTACACCATCTGGCTATACCGCGCCAAGACACTACTTGCTCTATCCGTTGCGGGCGAGGTACAACTGGCGTGCGAATTGGAGTTCTTGAATGATCTGGCCCTGCGACACCAGAAGAATTACCAGATTTGGAACCATAGGCAGACTGTCGTTGAGGCCATTGCCGCCGCTGCACCGGCGGAGCAGGATCAACTGGTGAGGGAGGAGAAAGGGTTTATGAACACCATGTTTGAGCGCGATGAGAAAAATTATCACGTCTGGAGCTATCGCCAGTGGCTTGTTCGTCGGTTCGAAGCTTGGGATGGGGAGTTGAGCTTCGTGGCCACGCTGCTGGAAAGGGACGTTAGGAATAATTCGGCTTGGAATCATAGGTATTTTGTGGTGTTTGGAGGGATGGATGCGCGGAAGGGACCGGAGTGGGAGCGGGAGGTGGGGGGGGTGGTAGAGAGGGAGATCAGGTTCATTGAGGATGCGGTATTTATCGCGCCGCAGAATGCTAGTGCCTGGAATTATCTTCGTGGGTTAGTGATTCTCCTTTTTTATTGCTCCTGTTCTTGCGCTGACTAGGATAAGTCTTCTCAAGAAGGCCCATCGGCCGTTGCCCTCTGTCGAGAGCATGTGCTTAGTATATGCGCCCCTCGATGAGCCAGATAAAATCACCTCCTCACACGCACTCGACCTGCTCGCCGATATCTACACCGAGAAGAGGGAGGAGCATGGGAAAGCGGTCAAAGCTCTCGAGTTGCTAGCTGCTAAGTTTGACCCTATCAGGGCGAATTACTGGAATTACAGAGTGGGGCTTATTAAGGCCGCGGCTTGAACGGCAAAAAATTAAAATAATATTGGAGTTGGTTATGGTTCAACTAGGGTCTCCTTCTTTCCTTATTTACTTTTTTCGCTGTGTTCAATATTCTTTCACTTTCGCTTTCACTTGCTCAGTGGTGGAATTGTATTAGATTCCGGGCTGGTTTTATGCTTATTGCTTGTTTCTCGGTTGGTTGGCTTGTTGGTCGCTCGCCTGCCCGCCTCGAGAGGGAAGGAAGTGAGGGAAATGATTGCTCGACATGAAATCTATGTAACAATGCAAACCATACTGAAGATCTCTCGCCCCCCGCGACAATATTGGCGACACATTCAATTAGTATAAGCCTGAATTGCCACCGGGGTATCTAAACGACCATAAGTGTTTCTATACTCTGCCAGCATTTCCGCGGATATACTATTCCCTACACCGCATCATTAGTCCACCCTCGAGCCCTCAGGGAGGTTAGGGGAGGAAGGATACTCACCGCCACAAACCACCAATACGACATTACATTCCGGCGCCAGCTCAGGACACACCTTCCTAAGCACGTTGTCGTAAATTACAGCCGCTGAAATCCCACAAGCTGGCTCGACCGCAACCCTCTCATCATCCATCAACCTCACCGCACCCATGGTAGCCTGGGCGTCAGACAGAACGACACTGCGGACGTTCCCATGGCACGCAAGTTCGAACGCCCTTTTTGCAACGTTCCTTGTACCCAAGCTGGTAGCGATGCTCGTGACACCGTCCAACTCCACTAGCCCGCCCGCCTTCAAGCACGCAGCAAGACCCGCCGCGCCCTCGGGCTCTACCGCGATCAGCGGGACGTGCCCAAGCCCATGCTCCAGCAGGCCCATCTGCACGCCGCAGAGGAGCCCACCACCACCGACGGAGAGGATTATTGCATCGAGGGATTGCCCTATCCCCCCGAGCTGGTCGAGGAGTTCGTCCACAAGCGTCTTGTTCCCCTCCCAAATATCCTCTGCATCAAAGGGCGGACAGTAGACGCCAGTAGGATCTGCTGCTACCAACCCCCGGGTGTGCGCGTCGGCCTCAGACCAGCTGGCGCCATGAGTGATTACTGTTCCGCCAGCACGTTGGATTTTGGTCTTCATTAGGGGGGTTGTGGTAGTGGGCACGATTACTGTTGCGCTTTGGGAGAGGGAGTTGGAGGCTGTTACTGCTGCTAGGCCTTTTTGTAATGCGTTAGTTGGCTTAGTGGAATTAATAGGAGGGAGGGGGGCATGCCGGCGTTACCACCGCTTGAGCTATAGAAGCGGATCGGTCGATTGGGCCGGCGGCAGACCGCTTTCAGGCAATAGTTTCCTATTCCCCTATTGACGGGGGTGAATACGTCGGTTAGTTTTGGACTCAATGTAGCGTGTACGGAATGTTCCTGCCTGATAGGGCGTGATGTAATCGGGCAGGATAAGAGATAAGAACCGTACCGAGATTTGAATGAACCGGCCGGTTGGAACATGTCCATCTTCATGTGCACTCTGCTGCAGTAGTGTTAGCTCTGTTTACATCCATCTTAGGGAAGTAGCAAATGGGGAAAGCACCATCCAGCAGCCTTAGACAGAGCATTGCTTTCGATTAATGGCGTGCGGATCCATGGGACCTTTGGGGAAGAGGAGAGTGGAGTTGGATTGGCTTCTGTGGTGACCATGTTTCGAGATATTTGGTTCCGGCTGAAGGTTTGGTTAAGGAGAGATATGAAGCTCTAGATAGCTATGGAGGGGGGGGGAGGGAGGGAGGAGGAGGAGGAGGAGTAGGAGGAGTAGGAGGAGGAGGAAGAGGAGGTACTTCTAGTAACGGCGGAAATAAAGCCCTCTCTAGCGGACAATCACGGATTAGATAACCACTGTCCCCTCAACCTACTACACCTCCCTCCGTGTCATCACTACCATCCACTTGTCATGACCAAGTTCCGCACCGTAGATAGCTGGGCGGCCAGATCACCTATGCAGCACATCCATCCCAATCCACGACATCCGACTGCAGCCATACCACCACAATTACCGTAGAAACTTGAATAATTGAACTGTGGGCTATGTCGTTGGACTTTCCTCTCTCAGCAGGGTCAAGAAATTGTTTTTTTTCTAAGTCGGAAGGGAGAAAGGGGCTGTGGTTTTGCTATGTTTTTTTGCCCCTGTTCCAGAGAAGGAAATTCTGGACTTCATAGCACGGTTCAATTATTCGAGTTTTTACGGTATCATAACAAGACCTAGGAGGAAGGTATAGTACAATAGCCCGTACCCCCAATAAAAAATCTACCTCTCGCATCATTGCTCATCCACTCCAACGCAACGCACCAAATATCACCCAGCGGAGCTCCTCCGGTGACAACGGTTCTCGGCGGAATACTCAACATCCCGGGAATAACCGATCCTAGCTCACGGTGTGGAGCTACCTCCCAACAGAACTATGTACCGGTACTGTGCTTGGACTAATTCATTCATTATGCAAGACTTCGGGAAGTTTTCACTGCTTTTATTTTACTTCATTTTTGTAATTAACAACGTTTGAGGCGTGGTGAGAGGTTGGGCCGGCAAAATACGTTATCATGCGCCGGGGGCTTGAGCGCGTATCCGTGACCTGTATCTGGTAATAGGATGCCTGTATGTACGGAGGAAGAGATAGGAAAAGGAGAGTAAAGCAGATATATCGCGGAATTGCGTGGAATTCGGCAACGGAGTTTTAAGCACTAAGTTGGGAGTATGAGGCTTTAAGTGTTGAGTCGGAAATGGGCAGAGGGTGGACAGAGGATCCCTAAGGAAGGAGAGATGATTGGAAGGTCTTGCGGGGATTCGTGATGGGATACTAGATTTAGGTATGGGTCATTAAGGGGGGCTGATACGGAGATGTGGTGGGGCAGTAGGATGAGGTGGGGAGGGAGGATCGTGAGATTGCTAGCATGGGGTGTACGGGTAATCCATGTTCGCGTATGCCGGAGAGCACAAGTACGGTATGGAGTGCTTTTGGCGAGGGAGAGAAGAGGGGGCTAGATTTCGTGCGCTGTTGTAAGCTGATTTCATTTCAGTTTCTTTTTCGCGACGGTACCGGTTGCTCTTCCTGCCTTCGAAATACTGTGTTATGCTCATTTGCCCGTTCATATCCATGCGACGCTTGTCCGATCCGATGCAAGGAAAGCACAGGAATAACGGTAGGATTGAAAGACGTGGCTCACTTGAGGAAAAAGAGTGTGGGGCAAAGGGTAGAGAAAAATAAAACGAGTAGTTGGAGTAATATTTGAATAGAGAAAAAAAAGATTGCGATGACATCGCTGCCCAAGCGCAGTGCGTTTGATTTATTTACTTTACGGAGGGCTCGAGGCGCAGGCATAACGACAAGTGTAATGGTATTGTAGGGGGTAGCAGGGATCAAGAAATGGAGGAAATAATATCAGAACGTTCGTTTTCATCGTACGTATGATCGAGGAAGGGACTATAGAGCAGTGGTTACGGTTAAAGAATTAGAGTGGACTAGGAGCGTAGGCGGAAGGCCTGCGGTTAGAACCTAGGTAATGTCAGTATGGGTGAAGAGGGTTGACCACGGCGGGGGACGAAGTAAGGGAGGGGAAGGGTGATCTTTTTTCGCCCTATTCTTTATTACCTCAAGACCGGTGAGGTATTCTAGAGAATCCTTCTCACTCTTGAATGTTCCAGACTGTGGAGAGGGTAGGGTGGTGAAGACTACTGCTGTATCCTGCGAATACTTTCGAATGAGCTCGTTAAGGATTAGATGCTGGGCCCTCGAAGGGAGGTCGTTAAAGGAGAGTGGGTGGGGTTGCGCCGGTGGGCTGGTTGTCCTCCTAGGCTTCGAATCTGCAAACATGATGCTTGGGCCCGCACCTTCTTCCGCGGCAACCTGAGTATCGGGTATGGCTCTACAGGAGAAGGTTGGTGTGGAGCTCCGATGGGGTGGCTCAGGTCTGACGGGCAACGAAGCTGACGCACTTCGCGAGGAGTCACCACCCGAACTTGACGCAGGGGGCGAATTGTGGGGGGGCGGTGCACGAGGTACATCACCAGGAGAGGACTTTAATGCAGATGATTTGAGAGCGGTTTGCCGTAATGTCTGTCTTCGGGAGAGCATGCCTAGGCCGAGTGGATCCCCAACGCTGGCTCGGCGTGCCTTTGGCACAGAGACTAATTGTTCATCGTATTCGTCGGCGTCGTTTTCACTTGCAGCGCTGACAGCGGATTCTTCATCGCTGAGAAGCGCATCGCTACTTTCTTCATCACTTGATAGTTCGGAAGCGGATCCGTGGTCAAGCGCATCCGGGTTTAGGCGATGGGTACGCATATTCAGGGACACCGACATCCCAAGTCTTGTGAGCCCAAACATGGAATGCCTCCTTCGAGGCTTCTTGATAAGTTTATGCAACCCTCCAAACGCCGTGTGTGATCCTAGGCGGTTTGCTTGTTGGAAACTGCTGCTGGGCCATTGAGCACCACTGACAAGTTGAGCTAGATCGGCAAGATGGTTGGGACTGTCTTGTGAAGAGGCTTGACCCCTTCGTTTCTGCAGTTCCCTCCACCATTCCTCTTTCCCGAGAATCTCTTCAACATCGTCATCGCCCTCTGGGGCTAATCCGTTGACGATAACTTCATAGGAGTGAAGATCGCCCCTCGAGAGCCACATGACTAAAACCTCGGCCTGTATTCGTAAATTTTCGAGCAGCTTTTTAACTCTTTCCTGCTCTTCTTTCACATCGCTCTCATATTCGACGAAAACCGCCACCCGGACTTTATACGTTTTTTTCCAAGCGGGAACAGTGTTAAGAATACAACCCTATTGAAGGTAAATTAGAGAAGATAAGGGACCGGGGGATGGGACAAGTACCAACTGCAAGATGAGTGTATAAGTATCAAAGTTAGTGGTCAGAACACTGCCAGCACCAGGGGCATCGTTTTCAATCTCAGCAGACATTTCTGGACTTGTAATTAGGCGGTAGGTCACCATGACAGGAGACGGAAACACGTACGTATTGGCCAAAGATCGATATACTTCTTCTCATGATGTTTCCCTTTCTTTGGGAGTTCAAGATCTTCGAATCCCTTTGCGATGGCGACATTTATCTGCAACGAAAGCAGCAGGTCCTCCAAAATATTAACATATCCAGTCACGCTTACTGCTTTCTCGCTCCTCATGCTGTCGGTGGGTAAGTTATCAACAATGTGGCTAACGCGTTTGTTCGATAAACCTTGGCGAGCTAGCCGGCGGCTTGCAGATGTCTTATCACTTATCGGTGTTGCAGAGGGTACATTGATGAGTGGGGTCGATTCTCTGTACTCGTCAAGATTATAGAAACCCACCACAGCGATATTTGGTCGCATCCCCCCAAGCCCTGCAGAAAGGACAATGTTGCGGGCCCCCCACTCGATTGTGGGCGCAATCGAGATCTGAGGAAATGCCTTGACTTTGCTAAAATCGATATACTTCATCCATGCTGCCTGTTGCCGCTTCACCTCAGGAAAGGATTCCTGGAAGTCAGGTGTGACAACTATGTGGCCCAAAATGTACAGAGCGCCCTTCTTCATAGCTGTTTTCCGCGGGATTAGTCATGCTTGTTCCAAATTATGTTGTGCCAGGGCTTGACCACCGTTGCAAAATTGAATCAGCTCCCACGATCGCCGGGGATCATTGACCAGTAACAATATCTAAAGGGCCGTGAATTAATGAACAGTGGTAAAAGGTATTGAAAGAGGCGGGACATTACCTGGGGCCGCCAAAACTTCACATGTTCTTGCTTAAGTCTGAGAAGATACTTCCGGACCTGGTGATAGATCAAGCTCTGAGAAACATCCCCCCAACTTTTTGGTGGCGTGGTGTAATGGATGACCAAAAACAACGAAAGCAATACGGCAAGGCAGCCGCCAGCATAAAGTTTATCAACCTAGCTAAGTGGTTAGTCGAAAAGTCGGGGGGCGTGATAGACCGCACTCACGAAGATCATTGTCGCTCCGCTCACAACTGCTCCAGCAGCGGCTGTCCACCATGTGAAGTACCTGAAGCTCGGTCTGAAGTTGGGCGCGCTCCCGATTTTCAAAAGAAAGCAGGCAAGATTGGTAACTAAGAAGGTCATAAGATATGTCATCGTCACGATGTTAGCGATTTGATTGATATCACCGAAAAGGGTGAGCTGGGAGAGCAGAAAGGTTAGTATAATTGCATAGGTCGGTTCGTCGTGCGACTTTGTCCCCTGACCAAATACCGAAACACCGGGAACGACGCCGTCCCGGGCAAGTGCTTGGAGTGATTTGGCGGAACCAATGACGCCCATGAGCGCAGAGAAGAACGATGACGCCAGCTCACCCATCAGAATCAGATGCTTTGAAGCATTGATCTACGATGGAAATTAGCACCCCCGAAGTCTTATAAGGGCATAGGGGGGCGCAACAAACATCTTGGATGATATTGAGATCCTTGTAGAGACTCTCCCTTTTGATAGTGGCACCCATAGAAAGGATTACCATGGTGTAGGCAACAAAGGTGAGTAATAACCCGTGAAGTGTACCTTTGGGGATGGATTTGCTTGGGTTGCGTAGATCACCAGACATACTAGCACCAGCAAATATACCGGCAGTCGCCGGGAAAAGGATGCCAAAGAGATCCTGCCAGTTCTCACTAAAATACGTCATTTCAACAGGCACCGCACGGGAGTTGAAAGACTAACCGTCCCGACGTTTGGCTACCAACTGCACCTTTGGTGAACCGTGGCCTCAGATTTTCAAGAAGGGTATCTGTAGAGATGCCGGTATAGTGGATATTATGGCTGGAAAAAGGCGCAACTACGAGTGCGGAAAAAGGAACAGAGAAAGTGGCCAGAAGAAGGACCCCGAGGAGGAGGTTAGAGGCCCGAGCAAAAATTGCGGAGCCCAAAAGACAGATAGCCGTACAAAAGACAAGCACGGTAGTCGCATAAAGATACCGGTACCACTAACAGGCGCCAAAAGAATCAACAATAAGCCCGGATATAAATGTTGTGACAAGCTTAAGGTTTCTAAGACTACAAGAGAATATATCGACAGCGGGGGAGTGGGCGGCGGGGGGTGTACGAACATAGCCATCACGAAAGACGTGACCAGAATTTCCAGCAACTTGACCAAAGTTGTTCATTAGGCAATCAATCATGCCTACAGCATTCATTCCTGTATTGAAAACAAACCCTAGGTAGAAGACAAGTCCAATGCTGCCTCCAAATTCTGGTCCTAGTGAGCGTGATATCAAATAGTAAGCACCGCCACCGCGCACAGTGCCGTTGGAAGAAATCGCTGAAATAGACAATGTTGTGATTAAGTTGATGAGGTAGCTAGAGAATAGGGTTAGTAAAGTCTGTTGGGGGAGGAGCGGGGATCCATTGGAGCGGGTTTGGTAGATAATTGAGTCTATTGAAGGAGAGAGCCCGTGGGGAATTGACAAGGGATATGGAACCGTACCTAACAAGGAGCATTCCTGGACTATAATGTCAATAACCTCACTCCAGTATATCGCAGAACCAAGTAAGGAGTAGGGGCAGCACCGAGCATTCCTAGAATACCACTCTGGCCTAGGATAAATCCGAAGCGGAGGAACATGAGGATTGAAAGAACGTTTAAGGTTGTCGGCACGAATACCTGTAGATCCAGGGTGAGCGGGAATAGGACCCGAGGAACGAGAATTATGAGGAGGGGTCTACTCCACTGAAAGTGCCCAACTTCTTTGCCTTGTCTTGGGGACCCTTTTCATCATCTGCCGTACTGAGGGTGCGGGAGAGATCGGGTGGCTTATGGAGGCCATTCAGACCAAACCATTTGAACAGAGATGAAGAGGGACCAAGTTCTTCGTCAGGTAGGGCGACGGGGGTACGCCGTGTAAGTCGAGAAGTTGCATCACCAACAGTGCGGGAGAGGAAGCGGGAAGACCGGGCACTCATTTGACAGTTCCAGTGACAAGGGGAAGGGGAACTGTGGAGAAGGTGGTGGTGCGATGGGCCTTTACAAAAGCAGGAGGAAGGGAGGAATATTTGTGCGCGGGAGACCAGTTGTGGAGGCAGGGATATAGATTACGATATGTGCATGAACTCCTGGTCCTGGCAAGTTGAAAGTTGCAATGAGTGGCACGGTGGTTAGGTGGGTTGTAGGTTGCGATAAGAAAAGTGTCACGTTCCCTGTCTGCAGATGCGGGGCCAAGTGGGAAGCGAGGGGATTGAAGGATGGCAACCTAAAGTTTGACCAGGCAGCGCTAGGAGTGCGGATGTGGGGAAGGGATGAACGGGATCAGGCCAGGGAGATCCGCTTTGGGGGGCAAAGGGACAAGGAGCAAGAAGGAAGTCGGGAAACGAGTGTAATTGCGGACCAGCAGCCAGGATCTGTCGAGTCCGAGCGAGCGTGGGGGTTCTTGGCGAACTAGGAGATACCGGTGTAAGTTAGGGCATGGATTGTCATAGGGTAAGCTCGAGTACGGTACTGTAGAAATTTGAAAAAGTCGGTATGCACCTACAGGGATCGTTGGTGGCAAGGCACATGTGAGACATGCTGTAGCTCAGGGGATGGAGTAGAAGAACAACAACACAGCACAATCGAATGTCAATACTAATAGACAAAAACAACGATACTATGGCATCAGAAGCACTGAGAAGTTTATCAGGCAGTGGCATTAATCAGAGAACCTGTCCAGGACCTAAGCCAAAGCCAGTATCAGCCCGAAGCGTTACTCTAGCACACCAAATAACGCATGCTACTCGTACCCACCCGCGTACCCAAAAGTTAAAAGTGCTTTCTTTTCTCTCAGGCTTCCTCTCCCGTATTTTCCTCACTTTTTGGAAATTGGCCACGTAACCTCCTTGTGATCCGTCACATTCTGGTTTTCAACGGGTTAGCTTCCTTGATTCCTTAGCGCCCCCGCTCGCAATAGCTTCAAGTCTTTAACTTCAAGTACTCTGTTGGGCTTTGCTTGATTTTAATTCTTTGATTTACAGGCTCTGTTTTATCCTGTTCATCAACCTTCGAGATTCCTCATCGTCCCCTCTGCTTTCTTCTTCCTTCGGTCGGCTTGCCCTCTGCTTCTTCCTTCCTTTGGTGGATTGCGCACCTGCTTCTTCCTCCTTTGGTTGAGGTCGGCGGTTTTCCTCCCGTCGGTTCGGTCGATAGGTCGGTGGTTTTCTTACCATCGGTGGTTAGTCGTTACAGTCGGTCATACTTCGGTCTAGTTGATTGTTATGGTTAAGCGAGGTTCCTCAACCTGTTCTGCCGCTGGGGTCGCAAGATCGGGTCTGGCTCTTGGACGGACAGTTGAGAAGACATTGGCCCTCGAGGCTGAGGTTTCCCTCCTCTGGCACCACGGTTCCGTCCTCTCGCGTCGGCTACATTTGTCGACTCTGGAGAGTGAGTCCCTCCGCCGTGAGCTCGATGCTCTTCGTTCGGTCGCTCCCCTCTCTCGGGAGGGTGACAGTACTGGTGCCCCTTCTCCCGGTGAGGAGGTGCTGCATGTAGTGTTAGTGCACGCCCCTGTGGCTGAGCCTGCTGCGCCTACGGTTGCTGTGGCGTCCCTCTGAGGACATGTGAAGGCGTCGTTGGTGACTACTGGGGCTTCCGCTGTCGTGGTACAGGAGCCTGAGCCCGATATGGCTGAGCCAGAGTTGCCGGTGGTAGAGGTTGAACGGTCGCTGTCAGCGGATGGGGCTGTTGCCAGAAGTCACCCGTGTCGTGTGCGTGGGGTGGAGGATGAGGCTGGCGTGGCTTCTCAGAAGGCTCGGGTGGTTGAGGATATTTCCTCGTTGCCTCCTCCGGTTCCCGCTGGTAGTAACAGTTCTCCTGTGGCTTTGGCTACTGGGGGGGAAGGATCTGATTGTCATGCTCGTGATCCATGTTGAATTACCGGTGGCCGTGGTCAGCGTCAGAAAGGGGATGGCGGCTGCCATTGAAATTGTGTTGGATTTCTTTGTCGTGTTTGCGTGACCGGTTTGCCGGAATGAAGAGTTGGTTGTCGCTATGACCTTGCTTTCGGGAGTGTTTGGTGGATGGTAGTGGAAGGTGGATAAACTTTGTCGTACGCTAGTTGGGTGGTATATTTGGGGATTCCCATGTGCTGGCCGGATACTCAGACTTCGGTCTACGAATCGCGCGGGTGGCACTTTTCCAGATATAGTGCGGGCTAGGCGGGGTTGGGACTGGAGTACTCCTTGGAACTTACTCCCGGATAGTTGTGCAAGCCGGGATAGGTAGTCGCTCCATTAGCTTATTAGTTATAAATAAAAGACATTGAACTCACTATTTTCCTCCCAAGTGCGATTTGCACTTTTCTCAACATCATATAATTATCTCGAGTTTTTGGTGTAATGTGACCAATCAGGTAACATGAGTCATACATGGATTCCTCTTCTGTCCTGCCCTTCAAAGAACGCAAGGGGGGAGAAAGGAAAAAGCCTGTAGGTGAACTCAATACAATACCTGACGATGGCCCCTCCACGGCAACTTCATGCCCGTCCCTCCCGCCTCAAGGCCCCCCTTTGCGCATATGACAGAGAAGCTCAACTCTCCACCAATTCAGGTAGCGCAATGGTCTACCCCTCTCGACTATTACCTGTGGCTCTTTAACTATGTGAACTCTGTCTACGCAGGTGATATCCCCTCAGTTGGCGAAAACGCCCATACCTGCATCCTGTTAGAGGTAATCCTGATGATTCACAAAGACCACAGGTTGGCTGTCGAAGCGCTTGTTGAAACCAGTGATATTCTTACAGTGGAGATATTCGCCCTCCAGGCTGAAACTCCCCACCGTGAAACACGCATACAAATACCTCTTAAGGTAGCTGAAAAGAAGTCCTCGGAGGTTGATTCTGCCCCGGCCCCCCCCAGTGTCTGTACACCTCCCCCCTCCTATCCCAGCCCATATGTGGTCCACAGTGGTTAAGAAAGTCAGAAAGAAAACCGACAACTTTCCAAAGATTACTGGATGCTGCACAACCGCCTGACCCCTTCAGAGAAAGGTCCCAACCACTAGAGAACCCTGGCTCATCATGAAGAGAGAAGGTGGCCAACTCCCCATGTCAGCTCTTGGGCTCTGCGATGAGATAAACAAACCTGTTAGGCGCACGGACTCCCCGTAAGGATTTACAGGGCAAAGTTACCCTACCTTGACGCAAACAAACTTCGAAGGAAAAAGATAACACCACCCTCCAGCCCCGGCGTTGGGACGGCGCGTCATCACTGGCCGCCTGGCTAGTGGCGTCCCAACACCAAAGACCACTATCAACGGAACACATCCTATAACACCTTGTACGTCGCGGCCGTCGGTCCGACCGGATCCTGTTCACAGGCTATATGAGGGGTGGCCTCCGGGCACCTTATGCAAGTGGAGGCAGGTGAATCGGACCACGGCGCATAAAGTTACAGACACTTGAAGACAGACTGTCGGAAGGGTGGGTCAAAGGTAACGGGACGTTTCGCACGAAAGTTAGTCCCCTCGTACCTACTAAGTCATGTAGAGTATGAAGGAGGTAACTATGCCCAGTAAGTGGATCGGGTGCATCCACAAAGGACAAGTTGGTAAAAGATGGAGTCCAAGGGAAGAAGCCCATAGGTACGATCGCGAGGACAAGTTGTGTAATGCCGGACAACCAGAATACGACATGCAGTCCCGTGTCGAATTCTCGACGAAACCAACCAACAAAGAATGGCCATCTTCGGTCCAGCGAGTTAGACTACCCTCGGTGAGCACGGGGGCAAGATAATTCGTAACCATTGTTGTCAACGGATAAACGGATGAGCTGACACCTGACGTGGTCTCCGCACCATCAGGGATAACAGAGGCGCAGACCGATAAGTTGACCATGGGAGCAAAAGGTGTGGAAGAGAGTTTTCAGGGTCTACGAGTGTTCGCACTCAGGGGAAGTTCGCAGAGTTGCGGACAAGGTACGTAGTTAGTATAGAGTTAGCATGTATACCGCGATTGCTCAAACGCGGAATATAAATATCGAAGCCTCTTCGCTGCTATTAGACACAACAAGCACGGAGAAGAGATCTTATCAATATAATAAGTTGTCTACACTTGTATATCGTTACCAATACTTCGACTATCTACACCGAAGTGAATATTATATCTAGCCTACATTACTCGTGTCTTCTTCACGAGTTCTCCGGTATAATTACTATCCAGGTCCAAGCTGTCGGAATACCTCACGCCGAAGCTACCACCTAACAGTATATTGATACTTCTCATCTTTACCAAGACGAATGTTTCGCAGAAACACTCCTACTCCCAAACAAGAAACCCTTTTCGAACCAAGACCTTTGAGGACAACCTCAATAGCACAAATCTACTTCCCAGAATTCATAAGGGAACTAGGAACCCGAAAACCCTCTCACGAAACCTCTGCATTCTGGACAAATCCACAAAACATCATCACTACCCGAGACCTAGATGCCTTATACCAACATTGGGAAGGCGAAGGTTTCCGTTACTACGAACCAGAGGAAGAAGTTGGTCAGGTCTGGTACGTCGGGTACGATAGCGACGGGAGACGCTCAAGCCTGGAATTTGAAATAACCGAAGTCTGGGGAGGAAACAAAAGATAAGTTTTCCTTATAGAAACCACAGAAATGGCTTCTGACCCCAAAGTGCCTGAGGCCATGGAATGGCGATCAGAAGAAACACCTGAAGGTGAAGGACAAGACGAATTGTCCCAGAACACAGCCCTGAGCGTGGAAACTGATAGCACTCGACTAGCTCGGTCACACTCGGGTGGCCCCGCGCCCCGATCCTCAAGCCTTGGAATCGCCTTCTTGGTCAAGCAAAGAAGCAGGCGACAAAGAGGCTCGAAGAGCCCTGCCACTACCTGCGATTCTGTCATGACAGGACGGATCGAACGCTTGGACAGAATCCTGGGCCGATTCGATCCAACACTCAAAGAAAGTCGGGATGCACAACATCTATCGTTCAACTCCCTACCAGCCGAGGTTCTGGCTATGGCCCAGGAACTGCTGAAATTCAAATCACAGTTAAGGGCGGCCGCCCAAATTGTTGGGCTGGAACTCAACCGAATGGACGAAGAAGTACGGATCCTGGACCAAGAATCCCAGAAGGTCCAAGAAAGCTTCGCTTCCATGGTAGCCGAGAGGCTGGGAGAAACCGTTCACAGAGAAGCCAGACACGAGGCTGTCACATCCCAGCTACACGAAATGGTACAAGGAATGGAGGCTCAGTCAATACACCGAGACCTACTCCTCGACCAAGAAATTGTTCGGTTAAATGAGCAGCACAAAAGGGAGCTGGAAAATCATGAGATAAGTCTTAATCTCATGAAGCAAGAGATGTTAGAGCACCAGCTGGCAGAGCAGGCACGAGATGGTGAGATCTCGGAGCTAAAAGCAATGGTGCAAACCTTAATGGAGCAGGTTAAGGGAAAAGGCAAGGTGTCACAACTGACACCAGACGCTTCAGGGGCGGGTGGAGGAAGACCACCACCATCACCATGACACGGAGCAACAGCAGCTCCAGGGGGAGGAGGGGGAGGAGACCCCGATGATGAGGGAGAGGGATCTGGACAGAAGCCAGATGAGAGCAGGAAAGGAAGACGGGACGTGAGACGCGCACCCCAGCCAGAAGAAGATGCCTCTGATGCCGAAAACGATGAACAGTTTAACCTGTTCTCCCGGGTCATGGCCAAAGCCTTGGGACAACAAATGAGAGTCCCAGCGGAACCCCCTGCCATGTTTAGAAACGAGAAACACCAAGATATCCGCATGTGGCTCATGACATGCACGGATTATTTAGGTCGAAACAGCTGGCAGTGGGAAGAGAAGGAATAATGAATCCGATACGCTATAAGCCGAATGGATGGCAAAGAAGTCGCACCGTTTGCGTTAACCTACCGATGACAAATGACCGGAGAAATAGGTTATACGAGACAACAGGGTTACGAGTTGTGGCATGTTTTTGCAGAACAGGCCTTGCGACGCTTCGGGCTCACCCATGAAGCGGAAAAGTCCCTAAGACAAATGGGATCGGTCAAATATCGCGGTGATGTCGCTAAATTCTTGATGGAGATGGAAAATCTAAATATCCATGCAAGAGTCACCGGGATAGCCAGGAGAAAAATGATTGAAGACGAACTTCACGTGGAAGCATTGTGACGGCTCTCACACAGAGAATATGTCGACGATGGGAACTGGTTGGAAGCAGTCAGGACCGTAACCCAAGTGGAAGAAGATTTCAAGGAAAGAAAAGATCTTGGAGGAGGCGGTCCCTCCGACACGACACGAGGCGAGAAAAGAAAGTTCGAGGATTTGAGGCCGACGGTTGCCGCAAAACATGTAAAAAGACAATACACGGCTACGGAAAAGGCGGCATACCAGAAGAAAAAGGCTGGGGAAAGGAAGGTGAAAATGGAAGGGTCGGTGGCACCGACGGGAGAGGTCAGACACAAGGTGTGGGCAGAAGCCCACCAGGGCGTCGATCAAAAGGTTGTCGACAAGCAGAAATCCGACAACGAATGCACACGGTGCGGAATGAAAAACCCCACCAAGACATATTGTCGAAAGCCGATACAGGTGTCGGCTATCTACCGAGGGCAATCGAAGCCCAAATGACAGTCCGCATTCGCACCAAAGTGACGCCCCCAGGTAGCCACTGTTGCCGTTGATGGCCAGTGTCACAAATCGTGACTAAGCAAGGCGGATTTCACATGACTCATACTTATGAGTCATAAGGTATGTTGGATTCCACACTATGACGTTACTTGACTCATAGTTCTCACATGACTATGCACTTGCGAGTCATTGGTATATTGTGATTGGTTGATGGTTTCATGACTCACGATTGTGACGTCATATGATGTAATGACTTTCGCACATGACTCACATTATGAGTCATGAGTTTCGCGTGTGTGACTCGGTTGAGCACACGACTTGGTTTATGAGTTTTGATTGGTTAACGGAATATTGGGTAAGGACTCGTATGAGTTATTGAGGGATTTCGCGCTATGACTCACTATGAGTCATAGAGGTTTATGTAGCGCAAGGTGATGAGTCACCAAGGTTAGGGTTGTGAGAAGATGCCTATATAAGGCGCTTGGTTCCGACCAAGAGATAGGACACGAACCATCTCTCCTACACCTCCGGCGATTGAAATCTCAACACCACGGGAAATCATCGTCACTATCCCCCACCCACCTCTCTTCCCCCATCATGGCTACTGCCTAGGGGTTGACGTTAAGCCATC
>Ga0307517_10004117_pt1 | contig 22449 bp, 32 predicted proteins | sample 23_EM_MG_FD_194515 | JGI IMG/M metagenome (GOLD analysis project Ga0307517, IMG submission 194515) | Populus trichocarpa ectomycorrhiza microbial communities from riparian zone in the Pacific Northwest, United States - 23_EM | ecosystem: Host-associated > Plants > Roots > Unclassified | place... | reverse complement strand
CCCCCCCCCCCCCCCCCCCCCCCCCCCCCCCCCCCCCCCCCCCCCCCGCCCCCCCCCCCCCCCCCCCCCCCCCCCCCCCCCCCCCCCCCCCCCCCCCCCCAAGAGTGTGTAGTTGAACGTACCGTATTACTGGTACGGGACACAACTATCTGGGCCTACTTTCGATATCGATCGGTGTTTTGATATCGCGAGGCTTTGATATGGCAGATAAATAGATAGATAGGTAACCTTAGGTATACGATACAGTACATGAAGCATAAAAAGAGAGGGGGGGGGTGGCAAATTCACAGAGTTACCCAGGGGAGAGGATTTTTTTCGGGTTGCATACGGTATCCTACCGAACCTTTATCATACTTGTATCAACTCTGTAGGGAGGAGTATGTAGGGGAAAAAGTAAAATTTGTTTCATGTTTCATGTTTGGTCGCGTGATATAGTTCAGGCCGGCAGACAGAGCTAAGTTACCGGTACCCTTAGGTGGGCAGGTACATGGAGCTCGAGCTTATGAAAAAGAGGGGAGACAAAACAGAGTGGGAGAAAAAGAGGAGGAGTATTGGTATGGTACAGGTACTGAGGGAAAATGGTGAGTGAGAATCTTATATGGTGCGGAGCATCAGCCATAAGTCATATAAAGTTACAGTCTCCCCCCCTGCTCCCTGCTCAAAAGTACTATAACTTTCAATGTCCCGTAACCTAAGCAAATCATAAAGTCTGCAGGAAAACAAGGCAGATGGAAGCGCCCACACCCACACGTCTTTATGTATCCAGGAGAAAAAAGAAAAGACACGATATCTCCCCGCCATCACACAGCTACCATTGAGCCAAGGTATCATAGGTACGGGTACTTGTACCGATTATCAATCTTATCGTACCCTTTGCAGGAGAACAAACGGGTACGTAGGTAACCACTGTATCAAACTGTACCGGTACTCTAGGTATGTGTAACTTCAACGTGGGGAAGGAGAAAAAGAGAAGCTGAGAGAACCCATATATCAGCTCATTTCGAACCCCCAAGAAAGAAGGAAGGAAGGAAAGAGAGAAGAAGAAAAAAGAGGAAACAAAAAGTGAATAAATAAAGGTAAAACCAAAGTATCCACCAATATGATATCCGAGGAAAAAGAACCCCATCGTAACATTTCATTTTTTTTCTTCTCTTCCCCTCCCCTTCAATTTTAATAATAATTACTAATAATAATAATAGTAACTATGTATTATACTTTTTGAAAACAAAAACTGGATTACCTGTTTGGTTCAAAATCTCTTCACACAAACAAAATACTTGCCTAGTACCCACCACTACCATCAATTCCTATGATACCTATCATACATACCTACCATCCATACCGCACCACCATACAATACCATAGACACCACACCCCCAATCCACCCACCCATCCATCCGTCCATCCATCCATCCATCCGGCCGTCCATCCACTGCGCTTCCAAGAACCACCACCTCCGGTCCAAATTACCCCGCACTGACCCTTCCAGTCTTTTCTTTCCTCTCCATTTCGCACATGTTTTTTATCCTATTTATTTTATTTTATCCCCCCCCCCCCTCTCCCTTCTCCTTCCTCTTTTCCATAGTAGAGCAAAGTTAGCAAATTGTACAATAACGTGTATCATGAAGTATACGAGAGGGTATGGTATGTATGTATGATACAATATAGTACATTAGAGTACATGTCGTATATAGTGCTGGTACTCTAACACGATATGGCGGTTCCAAGCTTGACTGATCCTCCCCCTCCCTCCCTCTCCGCATGTGCACACACACACCCATCTACGAAACATATACTTTTCTTCTTCTCTTTTTTCCTTTTCCTTGCTTGTCTCTCTCTGTATATACTGAGTAATAGGCCCCTCCTCCTCCTCCTCCCCCGCCCCGCATTCGCTTGTTTTTTTGTGCGTGTACGGTATACGCACGATATTTTATTCCCTAATTAAGTTTGTTTCCTAAAATTCGTAGTTAGTATGGTGCACCGGTAGTAAGTAGTAGTGTCACAATCAGCCTATTTTGATCGGTATACGAGTGATTGAGCTACAATGACCACCACAACCACCACCACCACCACCACCACCACCACAGACCATCACAAACTCCGCATGTTCCCAAATCTGAGGAAGGAGAAGGATATACGATACAGTTTGCCCAAGGAACACTCCTCCATCCACCCCCCACAAGAACCCGCGCACAAAGTTTCACAAAAGTACAGTAGTACAAAAATAGTAGGATATATCACTTTCTACATGTGATTGATAGATAGATGGATGGATGGACGGAACAAAAACAAGCGAAACAATAAAACAAAAAACAAAATTAGGTTCCAAGACGAGGGGGGGAGTTTATTCTGGGGTATATCTTGCTCGCATACATATGATACATATACACACATACATACGTATATACTCGTACATACATACATACATACATACCCCACCAATACCTCCGTACGAGTACGTATCGTGACCTCTGGCTAGAATCAAGCACAAACGCCAAGGAAAAGCCCGCGGCGGAGGCGGGGAACAGAAGGGGAAAAAAAGTATACATTTGGGTTTTGAGGGGGGGTGTCATTAAAAATTATTGGGAAGGGGAGGGGAAGAGAAAGAAAAGAGGTGATGAGGTGATCGTCCGAAACCTACATCAAAAAGCGAGGAAAGAACAGACAGGGAAAGAGAAAAGGGAGAGAGAATAGTAACTTGGGGGTTACCGTAAGTAGGATGGAAGCTACCAAATTACGTATGGCCTACCAAGAATGACAGAATAATAATATATAAAGAATTGGGGAATATAATATTGATCCATCGAAATTTATATAGGACGATGTATGATACGAGCATATACAAGTTTCATTCCCAGGACAAGAATCCTTTTCTTCTGCCCTATCCTATCCCATCCCCATCCTCACTAATTACGTCCAATTAGACAAACCTCTAAAAAGAGGAGGGAAGAAATGAAAGAAAGAAACAAGCCCAGGTTTTCCAACCCTCCCTCCCTCCCTCCACACGGTAACATTGTTTATTACGATCATCCGATCAGGTAAAAAACAAACAAATAAACAAACAAACGAATAATTCCCTACTACTACTACTAATTCCTGTTCCTTCCTTCCTTCCTTCCACCCCCTCTTCTGAAGAAAAGAAAAAGTTCCGATGTTTCGCTCCCACCCTCCCCCCCCCCCCAACCCCAACCCCCTCCAGCGATCCCACGGAGGTTTTTAGTTTATTAGATTAATTAATAGAGATCCTCGCGAAGGAAAGAACTCTAGATGCGAGGCAAAATGTGGTCAACCAACCATATCGCCAGGATCCAACTTTACGATTTCGCATACCTGCAAAAAAAAAAAAAAAGTCCCTATTATGTACACTTTATATCATAATATGTAACTGTATACAGTTGATATATACATTGCTTATCGCAACTTGGGGTATACACATAACTCATGTAACTTTTACCCCCTTCCCCCTCCCTATCGCTATCGCTATCGCAAATGGTGGCGGGGTTGGAGGGGAGGAGGAGGGGAGGGGTGTTGTACTGTAACTTGTAACTTGTAACTATACCTGTACCCATCCATCCATCCATCAATCAGCGCATCAGCGTAATGTAACTGTCTGTACACCGGAACAAAAAAAATAAAAAAGGGAAAAGAAAGAAAGAAAGAAAAAAAAATTCTCCGAAAATCCAATATTCGATATGTTGTGTATGATACATACATAATTTATTATATATATTGCCAAAATCGAGAAAACAAAAACAAAAAAAATAAAATAAAACAAAAAACCCAAGTGGATGAATACTACTTACCAATACATGCCATCATGACCCATGGCACAAGATCACACCTACCCATTCAGTTCTACGGCTTACGGAACTTAATTAATTATGATACTTATAATATTATTATCATACCTACTTACTTACCTACTTATCATACCAAACAAAAAAAGGACCAAACAAAACAAAACAAAACATATCATAATAAGGAAGGAAGGAACGAAGGAATGGGAAGGGGAAGGGGGAAAAAAAACACCAATCAAATCAAATCAAATCAAATTCCAAATCAAATTCCGGGCGGATAGATAGAAACAGTTGCAAGTACCGTGACATGCCCTCAACTTGCAATACAATCCAATCAATAAGGCTCATAAGTTCAGCCGCCCGCGCTCTTTCTTTTTTAACTGTAAGATTCTCTTCTTTCTTTGGCTCTTTGTTTTTTTGTTTTTTTTTCTTTCACACTTTTTTCCGCTGGATCTCACATTTCCGTTTGTTTCTTTTTTTTCCCTCTTCTTCTTCTCTTCTTCTCTTCTCTTCAGGTTTTTTTCCTTTTTTTCCATGATCATCAGAGAGGTTTCCTTTCCTTTTTTTCGCTTTTGTTTCGTTCTGCCCTACTTTTTTTTGCAAATCCAAGAAGAGGTATCAGAAAGAGAGGAAGAGCGTGACACAGTGCAGGAGTACAAAAAGTGAAAGAGGAAAGAAGGAGGGAGGGTGGAATAATCTACGGTACTGTAACTCCAAGATACGTACATACAAACGTACTGCGTCCGTACCCCATCAGTCCATCCATTCCATCCATTCCCCATCCATTCAGCCATTCATTCATTCATCCATCCATCATCCGTAACCTTACTCGAACGTCCACCTATTTCTTTATTTTTATTTTTATTTATTTTTTTAAATTTCCTTCTTTGCCCCACCAATAAACAAAAGTCGAATCCAAAAAAATTTCCAAAATTTTTTATAATCCTTTTTTGCTGCCCACACACACGCATCCCCACTCCCACTCGTCATCCCTCAACCCCCGCCCCCGGTGCCGCCCCATTTTTTTCCTTGTGTTTTCCACTACGGTATTTCCACAACCCAATACCCCCACCCTACCTTACCCACGCCTTTTTTTCCCCGATTTACGATACTTCTTAAAGAAGCAAACGTCGAAGGAACTGCAGAGGGTGAGTGAGGAGAGAAAGTGAAGAGGGAAAGAAAAGAGGTAGAAGAAAAAAAGAAAAGAAAAGAGGAGAAAAAAAAGTGGTTGCCGTTGCCGTCGTCGCCCTTCACTTTGGGGTGTGTACGTTTTTCTCTGCTTTATACTGAGAGTACCCGGGTGCAAAGGAGAATAGTTCGATGATGGCAAAACGGCCCATCAAACCGGCCGTTGAGCAACCAAACCCCTCAACCACAACGACGAACATCTCGACATCGGAAGACCAGCAGCAGCAGGCACAGCAGCAGCAGCAGCGAGGAGGAGCTGGAGGAGGAAGCAGCGGAGGTGGTGGGGCAGGGGCAGGTGGAGCTGGAGCTGGAGGTCAAGATACGGCTTCGGCAGACGTGGATACACTCAGTCCTACTACCCCCGTACCGAATAAGAAGAGGAGGGCTGCGAAGCAGCCCGCCGCAGCATCCGGTGCCTCGTCGTTAGCGGGGCCATCGACGGGGGCGAAACGAACGAGGACAAACACTCCTTGGACTGCAGCTGAAGAGCAACGGCTTAAGAGCATGCGAGATGCTGGAAACTCGTGGAGCGAGATCGCAAAGACCTTTCCGACTAGGACCGAAGGTAGCGTGAAGAAGCACTGGTACAAGGCAAGTTTGGAGCTCACTCACTATCTTCCCCCGCCTTGCTCTTTCTATACCGCCCCCCTTCATCTTTGTCGCTTTTCTTCCTTGCTTTATAGATATACATATATACGCATATGTATATATATAATACCCCACATTCTAGCTTTTTATGCAACGAGGGGCATCCGCTAACAGAAGTAGGATATGCATTATGCAGAATTTGGCGAAGATGAGGTGAGTGAGGCACCAACACCCATTTCTCTAGAAGAAATAAATGTCTTTTCCTCAAACCTTTCGCCCCTTTCATCTTGCTGACTTATTTTTCTGGCTCACAAAAAAAAAGAGCGCTGCCTTGCTTGCTGCCATCAAAGAATATGAAGCAAACAAATGGAAGGTCATTGGAGCCAAGGTTGGAAAGCCGGCAAAGGTATGTCGTCTTTCTAGTTAATGTATGACATGGGGAGAAGGGAAAGCGCGGGGCAGAGGTAAACCTACATTATTGATACTTGTTCTGGCTAACAAGCGGATTTTTATATATAGGCCTGCGAGCAGTATGCAAAAGAACATTTTGCTGGGAAGTAAAGGGTTTAGCATCGGGGTTGAGATCGGTTGGGAACATGGTGTCGGCGCATATTGAAGGGATTTCTTTGTTTCTTTTCTTATCCTTCGCTTTTTTTTCCTTCGATTGTTTTCCTCTGCTTGTCCGGTCAGGTTGTTAGTAAACGAGTATCGCTTGTCTTTTTGTTTTCCTTCGCCTCTTCCAAAAATCATTTTGATGCAGTCTTCCGTGGCTGTGGAGAAAAGCGGTCCGACTATTCCCCCCTCTCTTTTCTCTTTCTCCTACAATACTTACCATATTTTCTGACATTTCATCGCCGTCATCATTATCATCACCATCATCATCATTATCATCATCATCATACCTCTTTCTTTTTGTTCTCACTTTTTTTCTTCCAACATTACGGGGTTCTTTTTTAATCGGTGGGACTCGACGGCGTCTGCGTGGTTTGGGCGAATTCTGTTGGTGAGTTCTTCTGAACGAGCCATCGGGGATTATTTGGTTTTCGAGGTTAACTGCTGTAATCATCTCTTTTCTTAATCCTGATAAGGTTCCGTCCATTCGTCCAACTGCCTGCCACGGATTCTTCCCTTCTTGACGTCACGCCGATAGCTGTCAGAAAAAAAGGGAAGACAGGATCAATATGGGGTACCAGTACGGGGTTTGATGGTGGTGGAGGTGGAGGTGGAGGCGGGATGTGCTGGTAGATCCCCCCATGCAATGACGAGGAGGCCATAGTCTCGGTTCCGGCTGATCAGCCGCTAAATAAGAATAAAGAAGCTTTAATGAGACCTCTCGGTAAAGCTTAGGTTGGGATTGCTGGATTTGTTTTTTTTTTGAGCTCGGAAATCCTTGTCTCAGCATGAGCCGATCCCGAACTTTGGTGAGTTCCTGATACGATGAGGGTAAGAGGGAAGAAAAGAAAAGAAAGAAAGAAAAAAAGACAAAAAAACAATAAGCTTAAGAAAGAGTACCTGGAGGTACCCAAAGCTACTCTGAGATGCTGACTGGGGTCTCGTGAGGTTCGACCAACACCATGATCTGCCGTCCCGCGTGAGTTCCTGCAGCGAGAAGGAGAAAAATTGAATGTAACAGAACAATCTTTCGAACTCCCGGTAAATTGTGGCTGAGCTGCATCGTATCTGTGCGAGCATTGTATTCGTGCGCGTAAATGCACCGTCACGTTGTCTTTTTTCGGTCTGAAGAGAAGAAAAAAAAGATATTGCTTGGTGTTTTTTTTTCCTTTTCTTTTCTTTTTTCCCCCCTTGAACGAACCACTAAATAGTGCCGAAGAAAAGAAAAACAAAATGAGGAATGAAAAATGTTATTAGTAAAAAGTCCAACAAGCTCGTAGCCCAATAATTCACCAATTTTCGTTCTCCGATACTTGTTATATTAGGACGGTTAAACGCAGCACCAATCCTGTCGGCACATTTTTATAAGAGAAGAGATAAAAGCCATACCCAGCCAAAGAAAGAAAAGAAGAAGGAAAAAAAAGAAGGAAGGGGAAAAAAAGCAATACTTTACGCCAATTCTCCAAGCCTAGTAAGAGCTCCGAAAGTTCGTTCCTTTTTCTTTTTGAAATGACGTTCATAAGGAGGTAAAGAAAAGTAATCTCCTTCGTTGGGAAGGAAGCAAAGAACAGAATTTCTCCCCAATGTCCCCTTTCAGCCATTCGTTCGGGAAATGCTAGAGATTACCACTTGAACGTCAGCCCTAAAAATAAAACATCAAGATCCGAGGGATTGTTTGTGTCGTACGTACAATTTCCGATCAATTGGGCCACTAGAACCTTCTGATCGAGTTTGTTCTCAAAGAATCGGAAATAAATCATTGACACCTCTTGACCGTGGAGAGGGGAAGGCTCCTTTTTTCTTCTTTTTTTTTTGCTTTGCTCGTAGGAAAGAAAAGAAAAAAAAGAGATTGCGCTCTTATCTCCTCGTTCCCGTCCAAAAAATCTATGGCCATCTCTTTACCAAGCCCTATGTTCCTTTTTCTCGCCTTCTTACTGTGTCCCTATTCTAGGTATCATATGTCTCGTGAGTTCGGGAGGAATTTTCCGATTGCTCTAACCCCGGATTCAATATGACGTGGCATGGCAACGAATCGAAGCTTCACTTACCAGGTTGGACCTTTCAACCAGAACCGACCCACGATCCTTGATCGATAGGCTCAGTTGGGAGACACATGCAATAGAGCGGATAGGGGCGGGGGTCAAGGGGTGGTTTGTCATGAAGAAAAAGGGAGAAGGGTTCGGTCGCCCCCTATTGCTTGCCGCCATAACTCATAACTCGTATGTGGTAATGATGCAAAATCAAAATTGGATGGTGGACAGGCCCTGCAAAGGGTCATAAAATATCTCGCGATATATAGCAGACAACCGCATATGACATGGTACGAGAAAGGCTTGCAAAAAGACCCGATGTCCTTCACCGTTAAGAAGATCCCGGCGCCGAGATGCAACGTTACATCTATTGGAATTCGACGAAGTATATGCACAGATATATAGCTTAATATGCGGACCAGCGGAGTGCTCCCTGAGACCCCATGCCGGTAGCACTCGAGTACACCCTGAACCTCGGTAGCGGGCTTGAAGGAAAGTGGTAATTGTGCTTTTTATATACTTAATTCCAGCATTCGCAGACGAGGTTCGCGGTGAGATTTAATAAATACAGGTATCAGGCATGAAGTACCAGGGCATTTGGTCTGAATTTAGTATGGGTGCTCAGATGTGGACAGATAATTTGCCATACGAACTTTTGATCCCTGTGTTCGGGTACCTCATACCGGACACTTATGCCTTCGGGATGTTCCCGGTTGACGCCTCTTCGGAGTCGCTAGGCACCTCCGATATCGTATTCACTGGAATGATAATAAAAAGGTAGATGAGGTTGTTATGCAACATCCCGAAGAGGAAAACATTACCGGTAAAACCTTCTTCCCTAGTATAGCGGTTGGTTAGTTATTTCACCGTCCACAGGGAGCTTATAAAACTTGCATATGATTCGTCTGGCCCGATATCTCACAATTTAGGCCCCGCGAAAGCCGTTTGGATCCGAAATTGACCTCCAACAACCATAGATCCAAGGAGGGAAAACCCTCAGGTTCGTGTCGAGCATTCCATCGAGAAATAGAGTGGCACACATGTGTCACTTGAAAAAAAACCTTCTCAGTCTCTGGTGCCCTTTCCTCGCTTTTCTTTTTTCCTCTCCCTTATTTTTTTTCTCCTCCATCACCCCCCAATCAAGGGGCAAAACCATGCAGAAATTCCACCGGAGAGATTGGCGGGCTCTAGCCGAAGGGGATGGATTGATAGATTTCAACTTGTGGGGGGAAACTCCGAAGTGGAGAATTTAGCCATTCTTCCTTCCTTCTAGATGAATTATCATCATACCGATCTGAAGAAGGGAAGGGGGTGGTGGTTAGGGGGAGAAGGAGGGTTGGGTTCAGCAGTGTCGTTGGTTGTGAAACCAAGACTCAACCACAAGCGGAGCGATGATGGCGGACGACCGATGCACCTTCGCATCCCTTTGCACCTCCCCCTCGACTCCTTATCCGCGTCCGTGGCTGTGGTGGGGTTCAAGGTTTTGGAGGGGAAAAAAGAAATTCTAGAATTTATTATGCACCTTGCTCTATATTTTCTATTTTCTCCCATTTTCACATTTAACACATTGAGCGGCCCTTGTTGCGCACGGCCGTTGAACAGGGATGTAGATCTCAGCTATTTGTGACAGATGGAGGAAACAGATGTTGAAACGCGAGCCGAGAATCTGCCTCAGCAATTCGAGAGGTTGAAAAAGATGTGGTACCGTATGCAGTTGCCGAAGAGGCGCACGATCTTTCAGCTCTCACTGCTCGAGTAAATCAGACCGCGACTGCGATCCGCGTTAGAAGAGGGAGAGAGAGAAAAAAGTAAATCTCTGACAACGTGATCGCGCGACGTTTGGGCATGAGATGCGTATCGGTAGGGTATCAGTAAAGAGGGAGAAGGGGCTGGAGCGGTGATGCGTGGTGGGATACAAATGTTCCTAGCGTCGCTGCACCGCGCTGAGGGGGTGGAAGAGGGGTTTAGGAACGGTAGTTTCTGGGCTGGAACAACGGTTTGTGATGATGCTCGTTACTGTACTCCATCCGGGGATGGGGAAAGGGAAAAAAAAGCCCTTTTGAGACCTGGGGAAGATCAGATGAACCATTGCGCTGAGGTACGGTACGGTAAGAACTTGTCACAGCTGGGGATCAGCAGCGTGCTACCGCCTCATGAAGGCTCACTCATTGATCGCCGTGATGTTATGGAACCGTACGTCTTGCATGGAGCATCGGTATACGACGCGGTTCAGTTTCATGTATAGGACAGCACTTGTTGAGTGCATTCGGTTGGGAAGCACAATGAGAGATACTTGTACGGAGGGCCGACAACGACCGGCCCCAGAAGAAGAAAGAAGAAAAAAGTCTTGTCCGGGCGTTGGCAAGTGCCCATCGACGAATTCGCGCTAAATAAGCGAATCGTGTCTCGGAAACGGACTCGAGACGGCTTCTCAGACACGGTTCGAACAGCAACGGACGAAAGGCATCACTGGCACTCATCTCTTCAGTCGTGATTCCGATTGAGCGATTGGCTCGCTGATTGATTGATTCATCAGGTGATTGGGCGAGTTGGAGCGCTGATAGTTGGGGGGCGATGCAATGGGCATTGGACGAGCGATACGATGCACTGTGTCGATGACCAGACATGAGTCGCCCCAGGCCAGAAGTACTCGGAAGCAGGGGTTATATTTTGCACTCTGTTGGCCCTCAGATAGGCTCGGATTTTTTACTATATCATACTGTATATTTCTTTAATCCCTGTTCTCGGGTGCTTCTGGCCGGGGACAAATGGCTGTCGGCGAATTGGGAACGTCGGGGAAACAAGGGCAGGAAGGAAGAGAAACACGAAGCCATTATAAATCCGAGGAAAGCTTCAAAAATAAAAACCTCAAAAATAGAAGAGAAGCAGGAACAGGTTAGATGTGGGAATCTCTTGTGGACGGATCTCTGGACGATCCTCTCAGACGAGGAAGAAGAAAAAACACAAGCCACAAAGGTCATACGAAGGAAATCAGGAAGCATGCCGAAGAGAGTGACAGATTCGGATGCGAGAGGGGGCGTTCATCCAAAGAGACGCCCTGCCGGGGATTTTTTGTTGATTCGGTTTTAGTGCTGGAGATACTAACAATTGACAGGGCTTGGAAAAGTAGCGCACGAAAAGTAGCCGGTGACAGACTTTCGGGGACAAGTCCATATGAACATCACACACACATCGAGTGCTTACCTTACTTCGCCTTCCGTGTGCCTTACACACACCTCACAGGTACTGCATGCATTCGTTAGACTGACAAAGAGATGAACACAGATGCCCCCCCCCCACTCGGCCTGACTGGATACACAAAGAGTATCTAAAAACGATGGAGGGGGGGGGACGGGAGAAGGAAGAGAAGAGAAGAAGGAAATAAACAAACGAATGGGTGGGGAAAATACACACCAGCATCTAACCAACATTAGACTAGCGTGCACACACGTACGAACTCTGCCCAGCTTCGACTCGTAAGAGCCCCAACCGCGCTGCGAGGCCGGAGATGAATCTACTGCCCGAGCGATGGGTCGACTCAACAGATGCCAATTGCCCCGCGCACACACACAGAAAGTGAAGTCGAAACTTGCTAGTTTCCTTGAGCCCCGCTGTCCGCCACCAACGGCTGTCTAAATTGCGTTCGACCGCTTTTCTAGAGTGCACTATACGGTGCTCTGCCCACCAAGCAAGCATCATGGTTGGTTCCTGGTGGAGCCTCTGTCGACATGGATAGGGTTGCCGGGTCGGGGGTTGGAAGGGTTTAGCGGACGTCGCAGAAGGGTCGCGGGTGCAAGGCACGGTTCATGCATTCTTGGAGGGCTGCGCTTCTCCGCTCTAATGATCGTTACCCTCCTCGTCCTTGTCCTCTCCCCCCCTCTCCCTCTCAATTTTCTCCTGCCCTTTCCCTTGCCTCTCGCTCACATACCCCCCTCCCCGCGCTCGGTTTCGCCCGCACACTGTACCGAGTTACCCCCCTACCGCACTGAGCAGCAGGTAGCCAACTAGCATGGCATGGATTGAAAGGGAGGCGAAGGGTTACCGGTAATAGTGATGTGATGAAATAAGGGAAAGGGGAAAGAGGTGAAAAGGGAAACTGGTGGAGTGTGGAGTGTGGAAAGGAACGTACGGTACTGGCAAAGCGCAAGAGGGTTGAGATACGTAGGGGCAAGAAGCGGAAACAGAGGCAACTGGCAGGAGAACCTTCACCCGTATGGATCAGTTTCCACACATCCTGCTCATTATCATCCTGGCCTATCTACGAGTGCATTTTCTTCTCTTTCCCTTTTCCCTTTTTGCTTTTTTGTTGCTTTTTTGTCGTTATTATCATCGTGACCATTATTATAATCTTCCCCTTTTGGTTAAATGGAAAAGAATTATATCCAAGCACCCCTTCCCGCACCTTTTCGTGGGGTTGCCTCTGCCGGGGCTTATTCTCTCTCGCTCTCTATTTCGTTCTCTTTTCCATCTAAATCTCTCCAGCCCTTTGGTCATCCGCAACCTCATTTCAGGCTGGCTGGTTGGTTGGTTGGCCCAGACAGCAGGTTGGACCGGGCCCAGGAAGGTTTAGTGTAGGTTATAGGTTGCGCAACGTGAGCTGTCAAGTGTCAGGCGCCTTCCGTCTCAAGCCTCTCCCTTTTTTTTTCCCTCTCGAATCGAGATTTCAGATCCTTGATAACCCAGGTACGCTATGAGATAGTGGTTGTGGCATGAAAGTCTAAATGATGGCGCTGACCCACTTCACGAAAACCCCGGCGAACATGTCAAGACAAAAAAAACCAAACAACGACGGGGGTGGTTGCAGTGGACAAATTAATTATTGTGGTGGGTGTGCTAGGCTGGCTTGTCCTGTCTTGTGGGGAACAACGTTCTTCTTAATTGCTTTTCTTCCTCCTTTCTTTTTCTCTCTTCTTCTGGTGCTAATTTTTTTATTTTTTTATTTCTACTTATTTCTTTTGTTTTGAGCGAAGATTTGAGCTGTGATGTGACTCTGCTGTAGCCTTTATTCGCAGAAGGGTCAAGCATAAAAAAAGTGGTAGGGAGCAAAGTATCACGCTGCAACCAGCTGGTCGGGAAACAGATACCTTCCATTGCTCAACAAGAACCTGGGGGATTGTTTTTTTTTGATAGACGCATTGAATTGGAGGTCAGGTAGCTCATGCATCAACTATTTTTATTGAAAGTTGACTGGGGCAAGAGGGAATAGAGATCTTTTCGGGGCCGTGTTCTCTAGGTCGACAGGTACCACTGCTACTGAGATTTTGGTTGTTCACCGTACCACTATCCTATCCCTGACCCTTGTGTGTGTGAGTTCAGGACTATGCCTGTCTTTCTGCTGCTTGCCTGTACTTGGGTTCGTGGAAAAGGAGTCGGGAAATGCTGGTTTGGGATGAATTGCTACACAGAATTCCAGTGTCCCATCCCTGCTCACTGCCTTCTGGCGGGACATTCGCTGTAACCGAATCCGCGAGGATTTCTCGAGCGCTCGTACAAGCCTTCCTGCTTACAGTACCCTAACACACACCTGGAGTCTGCCACCCTGACGTTACCTTCCTTTTTCGCCCTTTCCTCTACTTCCTATTACTCTTTGTCCCTTCATCCACATTGAGAATAACATCATCACCCTCACTATCATTGAATCTGTCAATTCGTTGCTAGATCACTCCTGCCATCCTTCGCTAAGTTACCCAGTAAGCTAGCTCCAATTGCTGACAAGCCGCACCGGCAGGATCGACCGGTTTTTTGATGATTGGAGGGGGGAGGGCCGGGGGGCCCGAAGAGGGGGGGTGGCGGAGGGGTATATATAAATCTCGATATTATAGCCTTTTCAATCGAGTCTCTGGGCTTGCAAGAACGAGGAGTGTGAGAGAAGCGGATTGCGTACATAGAGTACTTTTTTGGCCTCTACTTTTGGCCTTTATGTATAATTCATCATTGCTATATGGTGGGATTGCATGCCATCGCACTAATTCTTATGGTTGATACTGTGTGATACGTTTGAACCGCTATAGCATGCCCCTTCCAAAGTTGTAACTTCTTGAGAGCCAAAGCCGAAAAGGGCGTTCCTAGTGACTATATCTCCGGGGACGATAATTTTCCTGTTTCCTCTTGGGCTTGATCTATTCTGTTTGTAATTTTTTCTTTCTTTTTTTTCTGCTTTTAATCTTGACGTTTATATTGCTGTTTTACTTGTAATATTCCTCTCGTTCCGTGCACCGCTTCCATGCTCCTCTCTCTCCTGCTACCGATACTCTTGTTCTCCGTTTCCCGTCTTTCATGCCTAGAGCTCTCCGGTTTCGGTTCCAAGCTTGCTGCCCCCGCCTGTGTTGCTCGTGCCTGTACTTGGTGCTGGTGTTGTTAGTCGCCAGCAGCGGTACTGGCGGAGCTGCTGTTACTGGTACTGCTTCTGCCACTGCTACGAACCACAAACCAAGGCCACCGCCCCTTCTACCCTTGCACCCCCAGATGCATCTACCCATTCGATTAACCTCATCCTCCTCGGCATCATCACCCTGAGCCCCCCCTCTTCTCTCCCCATCCTCTCCTCCTGTCCCCCTCTTCTCTTGATCACACTCCAGCCAACCCCCTCCCTCCGGCGGTCTGGTGGTGCCTGGGCTTGACCCACGTCTCAACCCCCCCCCCCCCCCCCTTCCCCTCCTTCCTCACTACAACCCATCCCAGTCTATTATTATTCCTTGTCCCCCTTTTTTCTGATGTTCTTGGTGTTGCCGTCGCTGCGCAAATACCATATCGCTGCCGTTTCCCTCTTCCTCAGCTCCGACGGTCTGGACACTGCTCCCCGCCCCACTACTAGCCGTTCTGGATACCTATACCTCTGCTTCCGCTCCATCAAAGGTTTCTTCGTCAGCCTCCATTCAACCCTGAGTACCCAGCAGGGACTCCTTCTTGTTCATGGCATAGACGTTGTTGAATCATGCACCCAAGTCTCTTGCATTCGCCGTTCCCACAAAGCAGCTTCTCCACACGAAGTACGAGTTTCGGTTCCGGGTCGACTGATCAATCACTATATCTCAAACTTAGCGAGCACAAGAACGCCAGAGTAAACGATTGAGGTTCTTCGACACGGGGGGTACTAGAGAAGATCACGGGCCGGTCGACGGTACTTTGAAAGGATATATACTTATATATCGTACCACACCCCCGCGTATCCCAGCAGCTATTTCCTATTTCCCTGGGTTATAGTTCCTCCACCCTGTAAACGTTATTTCCGACCCAGCTCTGTCGTCAGTGGTTCCTGTGCCTTACTGCTTCCTGCTGCTCCCTGACTATACATTTGACCGGAGCACGTCCGCCGCCGAACAAACACAACGTCCATCCTTTGTACACACCGGTACCCAAAGGAAGAAAGAAAAAAGAACATCAATAGAAGTCGTGTTAGAGACTCCTATAATCTTTTATTTTTCAACACAGGTAAGGTTGCTGGGGACATCGTCTCCGGTGCACTGGATTTACATTCTTCGCAGTGGCTGCCCCGTATCAACTTGACGAGTATCCGCACTATACCCATCGTCACTACCACTACCACAATCACCATTCTCAGTCGCCTTATATCCAACAGGAACACGAGCCTCGGGGTCTCGATACTCTTGAAGATCTGAGCGAGCCGCTGCTTCTAGTACAGCAGATGGCTCATCAAAGGCCCCCGCCACACATGGGCGGGGCAGGAGGTAGTGGACACATTTACGGTCCGGGGCTATCTTCGTCCAGCAAACCAAGAGCAAGAACTCATGATGAAATAGAAATCGATCTTAGTGGCATGCGAGGAGATGAGGATGACCAAGATGTGGACCCTCACTACCAGCATCACCTCCCTCCCCCATCACACCACCACCCACACCCACAGCACACTCATCATCACCACATGCCAGATCAACCGCCACCCGCAAAGATGGCACGGACAAGTTCGGTGATGGGCGTGGGAGGGGGTTCGCAGATGGGAGGTTCGTCAATGGCGATGCCGGGGCCATCATCACTCGCGGGACCATCGAGCTCGCAACAGATGCCAGCGCCGGCACCAAGACCACGGGGTCCGAAACTCAAGTTCACACCCGAGGATGACCAGCTGCTTGTTGACTTGAAGGAGAACAAGGCACTGACTTGGAAGCAAATTGCCGAATTCTTCCCTGGCCGCTCATCAGGAACTTTGCAAGTCCGTTACTGCACAAAACTGAAAGCCAAGACCACACAATGGACAGACGAGACTGTAAGAAAACCTCCCCGTTCCTTTTCTCAACTTGGGAGGGTTACATACCCCCAGGTTTCTCCCATTATAGGGCCGTTTCGTACTCCTCTTTGGCTCTGAAGACGCTTTAGTTTTTCTAACATCAAGGCCGTGCTGTTGCCAATAAATAAAGGTGCTACGGCTCCGTAATGCTATCCAGGAGTACGATCAAGATCGTTGGCGTCTTATCGCTGCCAAAGTTGGAAATGGCTTTTCCCCAGCCGCTTGCAGAGAAAAAGCAAAGGAGCTGCAGGAGCCGTAGGCTCCGAAACAATCACTCGCAGCAACCAGGTCTTGCACTAGCAGATCATTCTCGTTTTTCTGAGGCTGCCGATAGCTCTTGACGTTGTCTAGAGCCTGAAGCATTCGGGATTCAATTCTGCCTCATTGTTTTGGGGTTCATTCTATTCTTGGTTTGGTTTGAATTTTTAGTTATTTCTTTAATAATAATTTTCTTGTTACGGGATCGAAAGAGGCAGTGGGGAAGAAAGCCTTGAACATGGGTTGGGCAAGGCTGGGCAACGGTGCAGCATATACTTTGATTCGGATTCGGGGGGGATAGGGGGTTGCTTTTTTTCTTTCGAATTCGTGCGGGCAATATTGGCGTTCTTTTTTCCCTTCCTTCCCTCGTCCATTTGACCCTCATTGCCTCTTATCCATCTTTCGTTCTGCTGTTCTTGTCTGCTTTCCCTTCTTCCCTTCACCCTATCCTCGTTTCTTTTGTCTTCGGGTTTTTTGTAACAGCCTTTTGCGACTTACCACCAACATGGGATGCAATTGGCCTCTTATATCCATCAGCATTGAGTATGGCGGTTACCGGATTTGCTTTTTTTGCGGAGGAAGCCGCTTGGTGGGACGAGTGCTGGTTCGTGGATCAGAGGTGGCGGTGGTAGCGGCGGCGGGTTGCTCAACCGAGTTTTCTTTTTCTTTCCTTTTTTCTTCCAATCTTTGGGATTCATGGTTACTGGTATGATGTTATGATATACCCTTACCCTTCGTGAGCGTCAGGTCCATTTGCATATTGGTGGTAATTCCTGTCTTCTCCTTAATTTCCATCTCTTATTTTTTTGATCTTTTCAAGAGATATCACCCCATCCCATTTTCTCACTATTATTTCTTCATCCCCCTCTTCGATTCATTAGCATGATCTTTTTGACGTTTTATCCCCCCCCCGTTTTCATTATATTCTCCATATTTTATTTTTTATTTGCAAAAAGGCACCTCCTGATCATTCATTCTAGCTTGCGATTTTTATATAATACCTCTGCCTTTTCCCATCATTCTTGTTTCTTTTTTCCTGGAAGAGGGGCAATACATGTACTTCTACTCGCCTGCTAATGTCTTGGTTATTTTTTCGCTCTTCATTCTTTTTCCTTTTTCCTTTCATTCCTTTTTTTTTGTCATGCATTTATATTCTTTAATCATCATTTTTTTTCACTTGCATACCTTGCTATGTCCTCCTCGGTTGGGTTTTCAAAGAGTGCGTAAACTATTGTGAATTGTTTGTTTGAAGGAAGGGAGGAGGGAAATTCCCTTCTTGATTCGGGCTGGCGGAAGAGCGAACAAGAAGCTGTATTAATATCATACCTTCTGTTTTTCATCTTCATTTTTTCATCTTCATTTTTTCGTTCTATTTTTTCTCATCCGGTCGGCAAAGGAAAATAGGAGGACAAGCAGCAAGCCAATCAATCAATCGCTCGGCGCAACCGACCGTTTTGAGAATGGGCGTCCATTTACCTACCTGCCCTGGAAGGAGAGATGGAATGTGGTTGAAAATGTTCATACTTTTGGTAAACACAACCCTTTCCAATTCATCTTGCCCATTGGTTATGAAGCAGGTGAGAGAAAGGGGGGAGGGAGAAAGCATGGAAATCCGATCCGAAATCTGTCTGCAGATGATACTCCTGCAGTGGGGTGGTAGGGGAAAAGGGTGTAAAAGAAAACCGTGGTGGGAATTTCCGTTCTCGAGATCAAGTTCGTCGGTTTGTCGAAACGTGGTTGTAAGTTGGGGTTGTATGTGGTTGTGGATATGCATATGGTGCAATGCATGCATGCACTACGTCCAAGTATGTATGTGTCTGGTGTAATGCGTTAAGAATTGGGGTTTTTTCCCCCTTCGTTCCTTTTCCTCCTCCCCGGCTGCCACTGGTCTTCCGTTATCGTTTTTGGTTTCCCCTTTTCGAGGAGGAATACCGAAGGGTATTGCCGGCAGGCAGGTAGGGTTGTCCGCCGCCTTGGAAGTGATATGATTACGCAGTGGTTGGTTGGCTGAGTTGGTTGGTGTACGGTGTTGTGCCCGGAGCGGTGGGACACGGTAGCTTTGAAGGGGGGAAGGATGGGAAGAAGTATAATACGTACGCATGCATGTGTTCTTATCTTGTACAGTGTTTGTAAGGGGGAAAAAATGAGGTCTCGAAACAAGTATCAGGTTGCTGTATTGGGGGCTTGTAATTGATCTTGTCGATTGGTTGGTTGGTTGGTTGACTGATAGTGGCATTGTATGGTACTAGGGGTAGTAGCTCGAAGGGGGATGGGAAAGAACTTCAAAGAAGGGAAGGCATTGTAGGTACTCGTAGAGGGGTACGTCTTCCTTTCTTTCTCCCCTTTTCCTTCCTACCTTTCCCTCTCCACTCAATGGACTCCTGGATGGTTGAAAAGGTTGAGAGGTGGTGCTGTTGCTGGTGTTGGTTTTTTTGCTCTCCTAGCTTTCCTCCTTCCTTCCTCCCTACCACTAAGGAAAGGGAGCAAGGAGAGGGGGGGTTGTTGGTGTTGAATGCGGTGGAATGGATCACTGAGGGCTATATACGGTATATTTATACCCCTGTGGCGCCTTGCCAGCCTGACAGTTCTCTCATGGGGGGTTTGTAGTATGCGGTAACCAGTTCTTAGTAAGGCTTGAATAAGCAATGCCTTTGTGTGATTGACTTGTGGCGGTGTCATTCTGATTGCTGCGCGGTCGGTTGTAACTCAAGATGTTTGCCCTTTCTTCTCATTGGATGGTTGCTATGGGCTCAGCGTGGTTCGATTACCGAATGGTGTTTCTCTCCGATTAGCGGTGGGGAAACCCATTTTTTCCATCTCGTCCATCGACTTTCCTCTTCCAACCACAACCCATCCATCCACCCATCCATCCACCGTACGGTACGGTTCGCATTCTCTCCACTCAGCTGCGCTCAACATCAGGAAGCCATGTTTGTGGGACCGGCAGTCAGCACGCTTCGCAAGGCCATTGTGCCCGCCCTCAGAACCAGGCTCGTCCCCACCCCCGCCACCACCGTAGCCCGCACTTTTGCAACGGCGGGGATCCTCCGCTCCAGCAAGAAGGCCGTGGATACGTGGCCCATCCCCGCCGGCGTTAAAACGTTCCATGGCAAATCTCACTTCTACCCCCCCCCCCCCCCTGCCTTGTCTCCATTGGGTTAAGTTACATCCGCTAACACTTGAATGACCCTTCCTCCGTTCGTATTATATACAGAGATCAAAACAGAACAAGACCTCCTCCCCCCCGGTGCCGCCCCGGGGGAGGTCGCGACGGATTACAACCAAGCTACGGGTCTCGAGCGTCTCGAGATCCTCGGTAAAATCGAGGGTATCGACATCTTTGACATGAAGCCGCTGGACGCCTCCCGCCGCGGCACCCTCGATAACCCGATCGTTATACAGAGCCTTGGGAAGGAGAGGTATTTGGGCTGCACTGGATGCCCCGCTGACAGCCACAGCACTATCTGGTTGACTGTCAGCAAGGATAGGCCGATTGAGAGGTGTCCTGAGTGTGGGGGTGTGTACAAAATGGAATATGTGGGGGCTGAGGAGGAGCACCATGGGCACGACGATCGTGGGTTTTACCTTTCCCTCCCTGCCCCTCCTTTTTGATTTTATTGCGGGGTGGAAGGGAGCTGGATAGACTAATGCTCTGCATAGACCACGGCTACGTTGAACCAAAAACTATGGCCGACTTTGTCAAGCCTGAGTATAGATAGATAGACAGATAGCTGGATAGGCTCGACCTGTGGAGAGCCCTGGTTTCCATCTTTCTCTTCATTTCTCTCTCTTTCTTCCTCTGGTTTTTTTGCTTTGCCATTACCCTCCCTTCGTCCTCCGGCCGGGGGTGACCACTGGGTGCATTGTCTGGGCTTGCGGGCTATACGTTGTGCATGGAATGGGTGGTGGGCGTGCAGGATGAGGCGTCGCTGTGAATAGCCATTCAAGTTTTTATTTTATTTTAGTTTTTTTAGTGGATTTCTATTTGAAAAAGCAGAAAAACAAAGAATAACTATATATCCCTTCTTCTCGCCATGTACCGAGCAGTATATATATATGGTGCACGCGATAGGTCTCTTTGGTGAAACGAGTCTTGGCAGCAGAAATACACTTTCCAATGGTTGGGCAGTTAGACATACCGGTATGATAGGCCATATCAGTCCCCGGACAAGATATCCTTTCTTTCCATTGGAAAGGTTACTATATAATTAAGTTATCCGTCTTTTCAGCTGAAGTCTTGACCATCATCAACCAACCAACCCAACCCAACCCAGCCCAATTCCCGGCAATCGGAGTCTGCACCTACCGATATGCCAGTCTCGGGCGAGTTTTTTAAGTTACAGCACTGGACCACTCACTCACTCATTCAAAATCCGCCCCCATCCCGTCCCATCCCATCCCATCCGCCATGCAAGATGGACTGAGCGAAGACTCGGTCAATCAATCCCCTACAAGCACATCTGATATTATGCCCTCCATTATATCCGATCGGTCAGCGTGGTATGATGCCACTGGGACTACCGTGGAGTGCGGTTGGCGCGGTTGGTGCGGCATGGTGTTTATCATACCTGGATGCTGTCATGTGTTGTGGTAGGAGGTGATCCCTGTATGGTGGTATAGATGGACGAGGGAGGGGAGTGGGGGAAGATGGGGTGGAGTTATTCGGGAAAGAAAAATGGGTGGCAGTGGTAGTGGGAGTGGGTAAGTAAGTGAAGTGAGACACATTATAAGTTATTGGGGTATCATGGCTTATTGTGGGTGCTATGATATTATGATGGCGGGATTAGTAGTGGTATGTGGTATGATACTTGACCGAAGGAAAGGAAGCAAGAAAGAAAGAAAGGGTCTTGTGCTTGTACCACGGCGTAGAGTGAATGATAGGAAGGGGACGAATGGGAAAGTGTGGTGGTTAGCTAGCCATGGTAACTGCTCTGTGAGTGGGGTGTGTGTGGGGGTTTCCTGAGGATTTATTCTCTTATATGATAATAATAATAATATTATCGTACTTATTATTATTGCAAGTACACCACAGCCCATCCCGTCCACCACAAGTCACCAGATGTAAAGAACGGAACGAAACGAGACAAAACAAATGAGAGCTGATGACGACTCGATGGCTTGAGTTACTGTATCATAGAGTGGTGGAAGAAAGCGGAGAAGAAAAGAGGGAAACTTCCCGATTCCAGTATTTATTTACTCTATCATGTCCTCCCTACCTATATATCATACCAGCGAGTGCGATACGAAACCCTATAATACAGAATCCAAAGACCCCCCCCCCCCCCCTGCCCTGTTTTTTATTTTTTATTCCTTATTCCCTCTCCTCGTGATATATACAAGTATCACATCACACCAGTCTACTAGTATCATAATATTATCATAGGACATTATAATAGCAAAACCTAAGAAGGTCCAGTAGGTATGATACTTATAACTTATCAAAATCCCTTATGCGTAACTGATGCGTTGGTGGGTGTGAATGGTGGTGGCATCTATACTCGTAATGCGGCGTTGTATCGTGTTATATTGCACAGTAACTTTACTAGACTGTGCTCTCTTACTCGTAGGAGGTAAGTAAATAATAATAATAATTTTTTATTTATTTATTTATTTTTTCACCGCATCGTTGAATAGGGGGGGGGGGGGGGGGGGGGGGGGGGGGGGGGGGGGGGGGGGGGGGGGGGGGGGGGGGGGGGGGGGGGGGGGGGGGGGGGGGGGGGGGGGGGGGGGG
>Ga0307517_10004116_pt1 | contig 22452 bp, 7 predicted proteins | sample 23_EM_MG_FD_194515 | JGI IMG/M metagenome (GOLD analysis project Ga0307517, IMG submission 194515) | Populus trichocarpa ectomycorrhiza microbial communities from riparian zone in the Pacific Northwest, United States - 23_EM | ecosystem: Host-associated > Plants > Roots > Unclassified | place... | reverse complement strand
CTACTGCCATTGCCTCTCCAAAGCGAAAGAATCCCTTCTTCTTATACGGACAATACAATCAACCATTCCTTTGAATTTCCTGCGTCCATTCCCTACAATAGCCAAATTGCTTTCTTGGGTTTGTAACAACACCTTTGCCCTCTCAATTGGTGCAACCATTGTGTGCACTACCCCTCCCAGCAATGCACCTGCCATCAGATCTTTGTGAAAATCTGTCAACCATTTTACAGCCCTGAAGATATTGGCGGCTTTAACTTTCCCTTATCTCCTGGATCATCATCATATCTACTCATTGTTAAAATCAAGAGTTTAGATTACGTTTTTCTCAATAAAGATTGAATCTTTTGGGTTTCAAGAGAAACTCTTTTGTTGTCTCTCTTATAGGATCTCAATGTAAAGGAGAAACAGTGAGTTTTATGTTTATTGCTTTTTGTTGGGATTGGTGTGAGAGTTTCCAAGGGAACAATCTTTTTCCCTCGCTCTTTCTTGATAACTTTTTCTTTCAATCTCTCTCTGGTTTGGGGAAATAACGGGAATTCATACTAGGCCGTTCATTTCCCAATTTGTAGTTGATGAAGACTAGCAGGCTTATACATGCTTTTCTTTTTTGTATTTTTCATTAGTAATAAACATTAACAATTAACATTAAGATTAACAATTATCAAATTTTATTAACAAAAACCTAGAGGAGTGGCTAAAAGCCTAAAACACTGTATACATAGAAAGTAAATATTAACTTAAAAACTAAAAATGTGCGGGGGTAAACATTACGCAATCGGCACTGTTTATCCTATTATAAAATATTATAGATGATATTGTTTATTTTTTTACAATTCATTTTAATTTTTAAAGTTTTATTTTAGATGATTTGATTCTAATTTAAGACTAATTGCTTTTGATTTTTTAGTCAATTATAGAATTGGAAGAATAAAGATCGAAATGAAAAGGGTATTAAACATGGATGACGTGCTATAAGTTTCGAGAAATATACATTTTGGTTCTCTAACTTTAAAAATAACGCAAATTATACGCTTTCGGTGCCTCAATTTTTTTCCAATTTAATTTTGGTATTTAAGTTTATTTTTGTTATTTTTTAGTCCCTGATTGAGAGAGGAGAGAGAGAGGTTGTTAGATTTTGACAGTAGAGAGAGAAATATCGTTGATACCGATTTAGACCACCAAAATAATTGATGTTTGTGCAAATGATTCTATTTGATGATGTGAGTTCATATTAGGTGTTTTTTTTTAATTTTAAAGTTAGTGAAAAAACAGATCTGAGCTCGATTTGATTTTTGGCTTCGAGTTGATTTCGGTTTTTGGAATAGTTTTTTTGTTTTTCTGATGTTATGGATAGGTTTATCATGGTTCTTAAGGTGTTTTGAGTCAAAAATAGGTTGAAAATAGATTTTGGGTCTAGAAAAACTTAAGCACCGATTTTTCATCTACTCTAGCAGCCAAAATCTGGGAAAATCAGATGACACATCGTCTAATTGTTTTTTTCAAAAACAATTTGGGTAGGCGACATGTCATCCGCTCCAGTTGCAACCAAAAAAATATAAGGGCCCAGTCGTACAAGTCTGCCTTGACGAAATGGGCCAGACAGACTGGGCTAACTTGCTAGGTTAAACAACACTTGACCTTTGCCTTCTTTTTTTCTAATTTTTTTTTAAAATTAATATTTTTTTATATGGTTTTTTTCTCTATTTTTTATATTTATATTAATTCCTTTCTCTCTTACATTTTGTTTAGAGAGTCTTTTTTAAGTTGGATTTGTTTTTTGTTATGCATTTGAATTTTGAAGAGTTTTTCTAATTCATCTATAATTTTTTTTAATCTTTTATATAGATAAATTTTATTTTTAAAAAAATTACTTTCAGATAATATTTCTAATATGTGCGGACATAGTGTTTTCTCCGCCTGTTTTTTCTTCTTCTTCTTCCATTGAGGTGGAGAGTCTTTCAAGTCAAGTCTATGATTGATGTTAAGTTATTTTTCCTGGTATGGTCTAATTGTAGCTCTTAATTTTATAGATGAGCCATAAGGAGAATTTGGGGAGGGGTAATTCTTTGGCAGTTGCCTTATTTTTCCTTCAAATCCAAGACCCTGTATGTTTGGTCATAATAAGCTCAATAATTTAAGAATAAAATCAGGTCTGAATTTATTTTAAAATATCTACTAATAAGTTTTGTAACATTAAGCATATCTTTTAAATTATACATCAGATTGAGCTGAAATTTTATAACAAGATACTAGATATATGAAACTATATTTTGATAAACTTTAAGGTCAAATGGAGTTTGAGAACATATTATTTCAAAAGATCGAAATTAATAGACGAATCTTATCAAACTCATCAAACTAAACATTTGTGTACTATTTGGAACATATCTAGAACTACAAGTAGGATTTTGTTGTGATTTAAGTTGGCCCGGAAACTAGGGATCTCAAGATTTTCAACCATGTATGATAGGCCCGGTAATTCATCCAGAAGAGAGAGAACAACGTGTTTGAAGTCATGACTGAAATCTACCAAAAATATGTGAAAAATATAAATTCTAGCTACATAGAGGAATTTTATCGTGAAAACTTTGTTTTTATGATTCTATTTTATTTATTTATTTATTTAATGTTGAATAATTATTTTTAATTTGAGTTTATTCTGACCCATTAGACATTGTTTAGAAGTTTACTAGATGATTGACCCGCGCTACGCTGCGGGTCAAGGCAAATTTTTCTTGAACGTAAAAAAAATATTCAAATGTTCCAATGTTTTTTTTCCTAATAGAAAAAAATTAAATCGTGCGAGGGTTTACCCAATGTAATCTGGTTGACTTTATTGGTTTAGAAATAACTCATACAACCTGTGAAAATAAATTTTAACTAAACAAAATTTCAAGATGATATATTTTCTTAATATTAAAATAACAACATATTGGATTAACCTTGGACAACCCAGGTTAATGTATCAAATTAATAACCTGAATTATGAGACTATGATAACCCTATAGAAAGCAAATCAAAATAAATTATTAAGCCTAATTCACAATCAACCCAGTATTGAAGGATGAAATTGAAAAAAAAAATCAATAAAAAAGAACCTAAAAAAACAACTCTGGTTAACATGTCAAACTTGCAACCCGAATCATAAGACCGAGATAACCCCATGAAAAGCAAATTGAAACAAATTACAAATTTCAATCCTTAACCAGCCCAATACTGAAGGATGAGATTAAAAAAAACCAATTAAAAAAATAACATAAAAACAACTTGAGTCAATCCATCAAACTCATGACCCGAGTCATTAGATTGAGATAACTTTATAGAAAAAAATAAAAAAAATGACATGATTTAACCTGTCAAATCCGCTACTTTGATCTTGAGACTGAGATAATCCCATAAAGAGAAAGTCAAAACAATTATAAAGCTCGATTCTCAATCGTTCATGTCGGACCTAATGTTGAACGATGAAAATTGTAAAAATCTTAATTTAAAAAATGACATAAAAAATAAGCCAAGTTAACCTGTGTTAACCGTTAAGCATTATTACTGAGTCATGAGACCATGATAACCTAATGAAAAACAAACCAAAACAAATCATAAAGCCTAATTATCAATTAAACACAATATCAATTGATGAAATGGGAGGGGGGAGTCAATTAAAAAAGAGAGAGAGAAAATGTGTCAATTAGGTTAAAAATAGATTATGAAGCTTAATTTTTAACCAATTCAATGTTGAATAATAATGAGATCAATATGACCTGATTTAACTAGGGTTAAAATACCAAAACTCGTGATCTTGATCTTAAGATTAAGATATTCTCATAAAAAGTAAATCAAAATAGATTATGAAACTCAATTCCCAACCGGCCCAATGTTGAATGATAAAATTGAAAAAAAATCAATTAAATAAAATATAGAAAAAACAACCCGAGTTAACTCGGGTTAATCCGTTAAGCATTATTCTCGTGTCATGAGATTAAGATAATCTAATAAAAAGTAAACAAAACAAATTATGAAGTTTAATTCTCAATCAAATTAATATTAAAGGATGAAATTGGAAGAAAAAACTAATTAAGAAAAAAAAATTAAGTCAACTGGGTTAACTCGTCAAATCTGAAATATGTTTTATGAAAATATAATAACTAAATAGAAAAAAATATTAATATTTAAAAACTGTGCATTCTTTACTGTGCATAATTAAGTATATAATAATAATAATAATAATGCGGCTCACGTGTATCCTATATATATATATATATATATATATATATATATATATATATAGACCTAGAATTTTTGGATTTTCCGTTTTGTACGCAAGCAAGGGAATCTTAGGCAAATATATAGAATGCAAGTGACTGGTGTTGTGATTTCACTTAATGGGAATTTAGCAGTTACAATACAGTAACCCATCGATCTCTAGATATATGCTTTTAATTATTTCATTTTTGAAAGATAGAATTTTTTAATAATAAAAGAAAACTCCCATAGACTTTAGTCTTGTTGCTGTTCTGCCCATTTTGGCCCTGCGGCAGCGGCAGCGGCAGGAAACAAATATTAAAGTGTTTGGTTAATGCAAACCACATTTTTCTTTACATGGATCCCACCTAAAAACTGAGGTTCAACCTCAACTTATGAGAAATAATTTTTATTTGCTTCTCCTGCGTTCTTCTCCTGCCTGCGCTTGCGTTCTTCTCCTGTGGAGAGTTCCTCCACATCATATATGTTCGGCGTAAAGCCATAAAATATTGACGTGAACAGTGGAGAGTTCCTCCACTGTTCACGTGAACAATGGAGACCAGAACCGGTCCAAAGCTATAAAAATGTATTGAACCGGATCTGACCCAGTAAAAATAAATTATTTTTAATTTTTAATTGTGTTTTATTCAAAAAACTAGTGTTTCATATTATTCAATAACACTATATAAATTAGAAGGAGATCGCTTGATGACGTAACATTTGTAGAATTTGATCACAATCCCAATTTTATTTCTGATGATACTTCACCTGATGTTGTTGCGTGCTTACGAAACCAATGAAACTGTAGTCCTTGTCGGATGTATTTCATACGTGATGGAATTGTAGATAATTTAATGGAACAATAAAAAATATTTTATATTAAGTATTATTCATTTCATGATGTAATAGCAGTAGTTAAATCTACAATATTTAAATTAAAAACCATTAATATTAATATATATATATATATATATATATATATTAAAATTATTTTATAAACTCAATTTGAAAAGCATTCTTAACCAAACACATTAAACTATTTTTTGTTCGACCTCAATTTCAACCACAGTTTTAACCAAACATCTATTTTTTCAAACCAACCTCAACTAAAAGTACTTTTTATAAAATAACTTTTTTCAAACTATAACCACAACAGCTACCGCAATACCCAACACACGAGTCTCTCTCTCTCTGTTGGCTTTAAAACAAAATGAATAAAAAAGAGAATCTCAGACATACTAATATGTATTTTGATGTGAGGAGCTTAATTGAGACCAATATATATATATATATATATATAAAAATATAAAGGATTTGAAAAGAATATATTAATTATGATTGTTTCTACAAGACTCAAAACAAAACAAATAAAAAAGAGAATCTCAGACATCAACAAAGAATTTGCATGCTTAACATCAACAACCTATGTTGTTGAATCAGTTCAGCAAGCAAGAAGACAAAGGAAAGGGAATCTCAGACACGATCGAATTGCTTAAGGTAATCTCATATCTGAATTACTTGTTATGACCTAGATTTTGCTTCTTCTTTTTGTTTCATATTTTCTTCCCATGACATGAATTACTTAAAGAGAATCTCTGAAAAATAACAAAAATTGAAATCTTATAGCACAAAAAGATAAACTTTAACAACAAGAAATGGCATCAATCATTAACTCAATTAAAGGTTTAATTAAGTTTAAGAATTTATTTGGATCAAATTAAAAGAATTAATTAAATGCAATGCCTAATTAGACTTGTAATGGGCCAACTTAATTTTATTAGGGACTTAATTGATGAAAAATAAAGTTTGAAAGCCTAATTTGAGTTTAATTGAGAAGATTGGATTTTTAGAGGATCAAATTTAATTTTTCCAAGCTCATTTGGGTGAAATCAGGGATAAAATTACAAGATAATAAAAGTTTGGAGATCAATTAAGAGACAAATTAAAAAGATTCAGAACCAATGATCTTTTTGTGAAAGGTGTGTGAATTTGACAAACCAATTCAACTGAAAACAAGGGTAAAATTAAAGAAATTAGAAGTTCAAAAGTTAATTAGAGATGAAATTAAAAATACCCAAGACCGAAGACCAAGATGAAAAAGACGCTAAACTCAAGAGATCATTTTAAAACTTGGAAGGAGTGAAATTGAATTGATTTTTAGAATTAAAATTCAATTAAGTTTTTGAATAAATTAAAAATTAAAGGTTGAAATTAGAAAGGAATTAATGACCTAATTCAATTCAAGTTAAAAAAACTAAAAAACAATATCATTTTATTTAAATAAAACAATAAGTTTCAAAACAATTTCATTTTGACTTATTAAAAAAAAAAACTGTCACATGACATGTCGTATGACCCTGATTCTTCCTTATCTTTATACAATAAATGCTACTTGTGAAGCCACTTTTGAAGACCATGTAAATGTCCATTTTCCCTCCAAACAAGACAAAAGACACCATCATCATCCTTTGACTTTGTACTACACCCCCGTTTCTTGATAATCTGATTTTGTAGTATTGGTTTGTGGTCAATGGCTGGGATCATTCTCAGACAAATCATTGGCCACAAACCATGTCCAAAAAAACAGTGATTTTCTTTTATTTTTTATAAATAAAGATGAATTTCATTCAACAAAAAGGGGTTGGATTTTTTCTTATTGGGACAAAACCAATAGAATATTAATTGATTTAGGGGAAGTGAAAGAAAAAAGTTTAGGACAGCGCCTTTATGTGTCTAAATTTGATACGAAAAACAGATAATAGGCAGGATGCTGAATTATTTTATTAAGATTGGGCCAGGATACATGTAATCACAGACGGTGGTTTTACTATTTTCTTCGTGTGCTGTAGATTATGGATAATTTGAACGTATTTCTAAGACCCAAATCCCACTTTGCAAGTCATAATAGCTTCGGTAAGTAATGCATGTCTGTTTTGGGCATGCTCCGACACAACTTCTAAACCAGTGCCATTTGAATCTCTAAATTATTGACCTCTTCTATGGTTCCCTTGATTGGTAAAGCCCACCACTATGCTCAGCGAGCGGCCTTCGTTGTACTATTTATTGACAAAAAGAAACACTGACAATGTCATCATGTTGAATTGTTACTATAATTCTTTCAGAAAACTGAGCGACAAGACAGCACCTTTGCCCTGTGGCTTTACAGTTTTGCAGAGGGGGTAGTCTTATGATCAGTAACAATCACAACCCAGCAAGAATGAGACCAGCCAATTCAATTATTTTGCAGCAATAATTAGCAAGAAGTAGGTACGTGATTTTGAATGATGGATGTGGATCAAATTTGAAGTATCAAGTCCCTTAACAATTCAAAGAATACCAGTATTTCAACCAATGTTGCGAAGGTGAAAAGAGCCCTCACTGTATATCAGCAGAATCTAACAATGTTTGAAGTAAACAACAACAACCTATGTCTATGATATGACCACAAATATGAAGACATGGGTCTTTAATGAATACAGTCAAACCATTTCAGGCCTATAAACCCAATCTGCGTCTAGGTTACTCACTGGTATCCTATTATTTGTGGTTTTAAGTTTCTCTGGGAGCTTGTTTTTCAACTGTGGTTGTTGCAGCCCCATAGATAATTTAATAGACAGCTCCTTGGCATAAATTGGAACTATCTAAATAAACACTTGGAAGATTTAAATCTTCCAAGCAATATCCTAAATGTAGCAATTGAAATGCATGTTGGAGATAAGAGCTTCCTAAAAATATTAGACTAATATGCTAGAAGAATAAACATGGATTACAACAAGTGTTTTTACAATTGCAACAAAGGCGCACCTTCGGACATTCGGGACAAGAGCATGTCCAACCGCTACAAGAGCAATCTGGGCATGCAGGTAATTGACAAATGCAGCAGCAGTTCCTGCTGCATGAGATCTTTCTACAGCAATGGGATCTAGGACGTGGACAAGAGCAACACCACCGCCACTTTAGAGTTGGGCAGCTGATGCAGGAAGAGCAGTTACATAGATTACATTCACAGCAGCTTGGACATTCTTGATGAAGAGAGCAGCCCGAAGAACAGCAGCAACAAATCCATGAGAAGTTAAAACAGCGTATTCCCCTGCAAGCGACAGAGGAAATCGCATTATTTGTGACAGTGTCAAGTCATGCAAAGAAGAGAAACTAGTTGGTTATATTTATGCAAGAATGGATTCAAGGCCTAAGGCCTGCATTTTGCTTTATGCTATGATTGCATAACTAAACAAGCCATTAAGTTCATAATAGAACATTAAATACATTAATTAAAAGAGTTAAGTTTTATAAGTTGTCAAATAAAGAATTTTATGGAACATCAAGCCAACCAAAAGAATTCAGAATGAGGATTTTGCAAACACCTATTATAGGTATCAATTTGAGATACAGAAACACGAGACAAAAGGACAAGGAAACAGTACCATAGCCACTTCCAGAACCGACTAGACCTTCGTTTTTTCCGACTTCTGTTTAAAAGATGAAAAAGATAAAATAAAAATAAGACTGCTGTTCCTCTTCAAAAACAGAAAGAAAAGTTTTGGTGACAAATGGAACTTTTCTTACGTTGGAATCAAAGGATCCGAGTTTGCCATGACAAAGTCAGTGACCCTGCAGCATGTTATTTAAATTAATTCTAATTAGCTGATAATTGAACAGAATCTATAGCTAGTTCATATAAATTTGTGCATAAAAATTTGGTACACATGAAGCTATGCAAGGTACTTGTAAACTGACGTACTCTTTGCAGGATGTAGATGCAGGCTGGAGGCCTTGAATAGATTTTAGTTCCTCCTGCTCAAATTGAAATTGCCAATTCATTATATTTGCTTAAGCATATCAGAGAAGAAGTTCTTTTTACCACATCCAATCTATCTGCACATAAACTTCATGAAATAAATTGGGTGGTAGCGAGCCAGCTACAGATTTTAATGACTGCTCATCTTTTATCATATTACACAGGTAACTCTATCGTCAGCAAAACCTCTTAGAGGGTGTCAAATTAGACCAGGCTAAGATTCAAAATTGAATAAATCTCTAAAACAGGAATAAATAATCACTTGCAGATCAAGTTCAGCTTGTGGTTTGGGTTGAAATAGACTACTCTCAATCAGTGTGATTGGTTGCTACAACTTCTGCGGTGCAACTATTATGCAGAACACAGAACGTCCACCAATAATCCTGCATCTAATTAGACCCGGCAGAAGCCCTCGATCCATAAACAAGTTGAAAAGGTAACAGTTCTTAAAAACACTTGATCACTGGCAAGTGGGCTTCAGCCACATAATGAACAGTGAATATAAGACACTCTGCAGAATGCATTCAAGAAGCAAGATTTGCTTCAAGTTTCAGGTTAGGTACAGCCAGCAACAATAACAAGTTTTAGTTTTTTCCTTTCTTTTTTTGAACAATGACAATCCATCAACAAATTCCATCACAAGCTACCAATCAAGTACTCGTGCATCTAGGCTAAGGCACAACCAACCCAAAAAAAAGCCCAAATTTCATCCTTCAGCTACCTGCAGTACTTGGTTGTTTATCATGTTTTTTAAAATTTGAATACTCGCAACCAGAAGGATTGTGCCTCCAAAAATTTCACTATAAAAAGAAGGTTCAGTCCAATTTTCTACTGTTGATGAGAAGTACTTGGACAACAGCAAACCAATAAAACACATGTTAAGCTCGTTTCAACTTCCCTTTCTAGTTCCTCCTCTATTTGATTGTTTTGATACTATCACTTCAAGTTCTCAATTTCACTACATTTCAAATCCACTAAGATTTAGCATAAAAGAAATGAAAGAAACCAAAACTCGGCATTCAATAAGATGGGGGGGAAAAAGAAGAGCACAGAACAATAGCAGATTTAAGACCCACCTCTAAAAAACCAATCTCTCTCTCAAGCATCTGCACTTTAGCCATTTCCCTGCGCTTCCCATACAAATCTGGATACTCTCGCGGTGACTTTGGACAAGGCGAGGGTAATGACGGTACAGAGGTCGTAGCAGGAGCCATTGCTCTCTTAATTTATTTATTTTCAACACTCACGTGTCATGAAACTACCGAGCAGAAAAAAGAAAGAAGAAGAAGAAGAGCCAAGAAAAGCAAGAGGAAAGCAAGAACGGTACTACTGGTGAAGGAGGTGTAAAAAAGAATCTACATCTAGCAATAGCATAGGAAGTGGAAATATAGTAAGGCGACAAACATGAAGCGGGCAAGTAATGTCAGGTGTGAATGCTGTAATTGTACTATAGCTTAAAAAAAGAAGAAAAGAGTTTATTATTCCAGAGGGAGGGAGAGTAATTACGTGACCTGACAAGGATAATTACAATACCCAGAAAAGAAAAGCGAAGAAGCGGCAAGCAAGAGGCTGAAACAATTGCAGATTTGGTACATGGGTGAATAGTAGTTGCACCAGATTGATCCGATTGTTGATAGCTATTATTTTCAGAGAGAGAGAGAGAGACCATGCATGTGGTGAGATAGAGCTATGTATCCGAAGACAACCGTTGTGCGTGCGTGCATGCTCATAAACCATAATGATAATGGTAAAGTCGGCAGTGGAAAAGGCCTGCGAACAAGTCTCTGTATACAACAGCCCCTCCCATTAACAACAAGTCCGTGTAATAAAAGTAAAAGGCTACTTCTTACCGCCACTGCCACGTGTTTTTCTTTTCTTTTTACCCGAGTATCGTATAAAGGTAATGTTTGGGGTTCGGATAGTAATTGTCTATTTTTTATTTAAAAATATATTAATATAGTTTTGCAAATCAAAACTATTGAAAAACAGGAAAAAATAGTTTAAAATAAAAAAATTTAAATCTTAACAAAAACACCGCCGCGTAGTAGAAAACATTACAGAACAAGTCTTTCTCTCTGCCTCTCGTGCGTGTGCTTGTGTATTATTGTCTGAGTCCGAGAGAGTGTCGCTGGAAGAGGTGGTCGATGTGCAGAGTGGGAAGCGAAGAGCACGATGTGTATGGCAAGTACCTGAGATGACACGTGATGGCTGCGTAGGAGAGAGAGGGAGAGACGGGGTATTTTACCAAGAAGCCGCACTTGTTTTGTGTATTGGGCGGAGGGAGGGGAGTGAGAGAGTGTTAAGAAACGTTACACAACTTCTTTTTTTAAAAAAATCATACACTTCATACTGTAATATTATAGTATTTAACTTAATAGGTGGCCTGAAATTTCTTAATGCAAAAAATAATATTTAAATGATGATAATTCGAGATAAATCGAGCTAAATTTGCTAAAACACGACTAATAATATAAGACGGAAACAATCCACAAAAAGAAAAATGAAAAAAATCATAAAATTCAAGATCTAATTACCCAATGTTAAAGATGAAAAAAATTCAAAAACTATAATGATGAAGAAGCATGTCTGAGTCAACTCGGCCTAATTTGATAAACTCACAACCCGCGATATGAGATCAAGATAAAAAAAAATTCAAAAGAAGTACCTAGCAAAAAAACAAAGTTCAATAAAAAAAAAAACCCTTCAAAAACAACTCAAGCAAACTTGGGTTAAGTTTACCAACCAGTCATCGTAATAACCAAACAAAAAGAAAAGCAAAAACATGACAATGCTCAAGGGAAAATTATTTCATGCAAAATGATGAAATTGAAAAAAAAAACTCATAAAAAAATCAAGGAAAAAAAAACAAACTTCCAAAAGAAACACTTAATAAAAAATACCAAAGTTAAATAAAAAAACTTAGTAAGAAAATGCAAGCTAACTCGGGTTAACTTTACCACCTCGCACTCGGGATAACCCATCACGCGTTGACATATGCATTTGTTTTTAAATAATATTTAATAAAACACGCTCAAAGATCAATAATTAAATGGCAAATGATAAAAAAAAAAAATTAAGTCAACCCAAGTTAACTCAACTAACTTGTGATCTGAGATATAAGGCAGGGATAACCCAACAAAAAGGAAAGCAGAACAAATCAAGAAGTCTAAGACCCAATAATTTAATGTCAAATAAAAAAAATTTAAAAAAAGAACCTAAAAAAGATTAAACTTAAACTGGATTCATTGTCAAAACTAGTTGACCGGGTTATGAGACTGGGATTATCCTTTAAAAGGCAGACATGAAAAAACCACAAAGAAAAATTTCAAACCATAAAAAAATTAAAAATTAAAATAACTATAATTAAAACAATGAGGACTAAACAATACACAAAAATAATTGAAAGAAAGGGACTAAATTGAAAAATAAATAAATGAAGAAAACGATAAAAAAAAAAAAAAGCAATAAGAAAATGAGGACCAAAATTGGAAACTAAGTAAAATTAAATCAAACTCTCAAAGGACAAAATAAAAAAAAATAACGAAAAGGATAAAAAAAAATAGCAAACAAAAAAATGAGGACCAAATTGAATAAAAAAATCTAATGAGATTAAATGATTAGGAACCAAATTAAAAACAAAACAAACTTAAATAAACATCAAATCTAAAAAATATAGAAATCAAAAGAATGAGGACCAAATCCAAAATAAATACAAACTGCAGGACAAAATTGAATTTGTCAAAGCTCTGCACATATACTGAGGCTTGGGAGAGAGAAACGAAGGGGAGGAGAAAAAAGACCACTCGTAGTTGAACCCATGCTCATATGACAAAACACGCCACCCTATAAGATGCGCCACAATTTTCTGTATTGGGTAAGTAGGCGATCAACCTTTTTTGGTCACCGTACGTGCCCCCATACGCCACCAGAATGGCGCGGGGGGAGATGACGCGTCAACGCTTGTGTGGCACGCGTAGACCTGCTTTATTGATTTATTAATATTATAATAATACCAATTACTACAAAGGTCCTAAGGGCATACGAATATTACGAAAAAACCATGATGCAAATACAAAAATACCCTCCCAAGTCAACCTTGAATTTTTTGAAGTCAAAGGGCAAACATGATACTTTACTGTACATAAAATGTGTAAAGACATAACAACCCCTCCTTCAAAGGCCAATATTTTTTAGGCCTGAATGACACAAACGTTATTTAACTGTGCAAATAAACCTGCAAAGGCGCAAATGCCCCTGGACCGTAAGCCAATTCTTTGAGCTCCCAAGGTCAATATAGTATTTTTATTGTACATAAAATACACAGAACGACAACTTCGCCCCCGATCAATTCTCAAATAACATTTGAATCCCATGAAAAATATAATTTTGCCCCCAGTACAAAGATAATTGTTAAGAGCAATGAAAAACAAAATTATTATTATATTGCTTGAATCCACAGTAAATCTTTTTACATGATACAGTAATTTACTAAGCCTTTTTAATTTTTTGTTAATAAAGATAATAAATCTCAATCAAAATCTTAGCTACAACAAAGATGGATGTATAAAGAAATAAATTAAAAGTAGCGTTATTTTTTTCAAAATAAAACTATGAAATCAACTTTTCAAATAATAAGCTCACTAATTGGTAACATGAATTTGAGTTCCACAAAAATCTAGCATCAAATGGTTGAACTTTTTTATTTTTTTTTTCAAAGAAAAAGAAAAGAAAATTCATCCAAATAATTAATGTTTTAAAAAAACAATAGTGTTAATTACTTAATTAAAAGTATCAAGAGGGTATAAAAACAGGGGAAATAGTGTGACTTTTTTTTTTGCATATTTTAAGTTAAAATTAAGTTATTTGTCAATAAATATGGGGTGTTTAGAAATGTTGTAATAATTGTTTTTTAAAGTGTTTTTTGCTCGTAAATGCATTAAAATATTATTTTTATTTTTAAAAAATTATTTTTGATATCAGCACATAAAAATAAAATGAAAACATAAAAAAATTAATTTTAAACAATTTGTTTTTCAAAATTTCATGAAATGCCTTTTGAAATGCAACTTTAAACGGTGTCTATATCGAATGATTGTCTTAACATGTCAGGTACTTTGGATCTTTATTATTTTTATATTTTTTTTTTATTTTGAGATAATATAAATTTTTTTATTTGAAATAGTAACTAAACTATATAAGAAATTGAAGAAAAGTAATGGCTAAAGAGATTTTGAAAATATAAATCTAGAGAAGAATAGAAGTAGAGTAGATTTTAAGGCAAATAAGCAAAAACAGCTTTGCTTCCCACTGCACATTCACACCTTTGTGCCACCACGTGTAGTCTAGTCATTTGTTGCCTGCGTGTATTCATGGCTACGATTTTATGACCAACGGTTCAAAGGATGGAGTACATGGCAAGGAGAGGGATTTAAGGTGTTGTGGTTTTATCTGTGATAAAATCAGCATTTCACTGTGAAATTACATAGTAAAATGCTGATCTTTTTTAGCATAGAGTAAATTCACAAAGCAAGTCTAAAAGAATTTAAATTTATGGTAAGAAAATTGATGCGGATGAATTTGTTAGAAAATAAGCAAGATTAAGAAGGTTGGAAACTAATTCGTTAATAGGTGTATGATCTTGGTGTGTCTTTTAACCTTGAACTGGCTCTTATTCTTAGTAGGGGTGAGCAAAAAAACTGAAAAATCGAGAAAATCAGAAAAAAAAAATAACTAAAAAAACCGAACCGTGAAAAAAACCGATTAAAATTTTGAAAAAACCGACCGGTTCGGTTTTATAAGTCTAAAACTGAAAAAACCGAACCGAACCAAACCGAACCCAAACAAAAAAAACCAGAAAAACGAGTCGAACTGAAACCGGCCGGTTTGAACCGGTTTCGGTTTATTTTTTTTAAAAAAATTCAATTTGGTTACTTTTTTTATAAAAACCGAATCGAACCGAAAATGATCACCCCTAATCCTAAGATGATGAAAAAAGAATAATTACCAAGAAGGTAAATCTACGGATTATAATTTAATTGAACTCAATGGATATCCGCTCTAATCGATTCAAATGGATATGAAATTTTTTAACTTAATTAGGTTTGAGTCGGGTTTGGATAAAATCTAAAGATAAAAGTCGGGTTTCGAGTATTGCCCTGATCTACTTAAACCTAACTCGAAAATGATAATAACGTTAAAAGTTTGAAAAAAATTATATTTATACTAAGTATATATATAAAGAAATAAAATTTAGGGTTGCGAGGTTCTTCTTTTCTTCTAGATGTCACTTCTCTTCCTCTCACTCTCTTTTCAAGCAACAGTAGCAACCCCTCTTGTTATAGCAGAAGAAAATCTAGCAACAAATCTAGTAGCAGTCATGTCCCACCAGGTTGATTTCTTTTACACCAAATTGTTGTGCTAGATGCATCAGCTTAACGACATCCATTGAAGAACGAATCTATTATTGTCTTAATTTTCATTTACAAGGTTTATTATTGTCTCTAATATAGTAATAAAAAAATCTTCCATTTTTTATTATCTCCTCTTTCTTATAAAGGACAAGCTTGTTTTGTTTACTTATTTTATTTTCAAACCATTTAAGATGGAAGATTTGAACTTAATATGTTTTTGGTTAATTTCTGAAAAAATGGAAAACTGGGTCACTTTCAATTTCATATTTTTGTGTTGTTTTGAGGTTTTTTTTATGTGTGAGTTTATTGAGTTTGTGTAGCATGTTTGAGCAACAACAAATCCAGTAGCGGTAGATCCTGCTCCAGTAATCTTGATTTCTTTGACACTAAATTATTGCGCTAGATGTAGCAACTCTAACAACATCAATTGAAGAACAAATCTATAATAATCATTATTTCATATGTATTTGATTGGTTCAAGTAATTCATGGACAAAGTTTTGACTTCAAAACACTGCTTACACTTTTGTTAATTTTTATTTTCATAAGTTTTGGAGAGTTTATTAATAATATGCATTGATATGATTCAACCATGGTATTCCTCAATGGTGCATATGATTTTGTCTTGGGTTTTGGTAAGGAGGCCATTCGATTATGATAGGGTTATTTATTAGATTAACTTCGACCAGCTTTGGAAGTCTTATGTTGTTGGGTTCGGCCCAAATCTATTGAGCTTGGTTTCGGCCGAAACATATCAGCCCATGTTTGGGTTAATAATGGGCAGTAAATGAGACTTAATTGGAGTGTATTTTGGGTATAGTTTGGGCCTTAATTGTGTGTGTTGGCTTCACAATATTAGATCATATTTGGGCTAGGATTAATTAAAGTGTTAGAATCCTTTTCCTACAAGGATTTACTAAAAATCCTAACTAAAAAAGGACTTGTGGTTGATGACTTTTTGGATGCCTATGGAGGGAAATTTTCTTGTGCAAAGAGAGTCTATTTATGGCAGCAAATGTTGAATTGACAAGGAATTTTTGTGTTTTCTTTATTTGCAAGGACTCCATATATAACTTGGAAAGTAAAAGGCAACTACAAGAGGAAAAGGTTCCTTACTATTGTCTTTTTTTTTTAAGGAATTTTCTAGTTTACAAGTATTTTTATGAAAAATATTTAAAGATATAAAGTTAGCCTTATTTCTTTCTAAATTTGAGAGGCTTAAAGACGACAAACAAGGAAATAGTATCAACTGATTAATTCAAAATCTTTTATGCAGGGAAAGGACTTCAAGGGACAATTAAGACAACCTTAAGCATACAAGGATTCAAATTTCAACTATATAGGATTTCAAGCAAGAAGGGATGAATTTTTGGTTGAATTATTTTTTTGTATTAATCTAAATTATCTTGAGGTTTTATTTCATTATTTAGATATTTATATTCAGTTGAGGGCTTGTGATTTATTTTGGGTTTGTTTTGCCTCAAAATCAATGTTTTAAGATTGTTTTAGGCATTAGGCTTGTGTTAGCTGATTATTAGCTCAGGCTCATTAGTTTGCAACCCAATAAAGGTCCATTAAGGTTATTTAGGAGTACTATATATGTTTTCATAGTTGCCAAATTTTAATAGCTGCCAAATTTTAATAGCCTCTTATTTTTTTGAATAATTCAGATTTTTGCTTGGTGCAAATCACATTCTTTACTGGGATAAAGATCATTTATCAAGGTATAACTAACCTTGTGGCATCTTCGTGTACTTTTGATTCTTGTTTTGCTATAAACAACGGGTCCAAGTTCAATTTCCAATACCTTTGATTCTTAGGTACAAAGTTATCTTAAGTCAAGGTTTATCTATCATAAGCTTGATTTTTTACTTTCCAGGTTTGTCATTTACTTTGTTATGGGTTTATAAATCTTTATATCCATGAGGTTCACATCAGTTGATATCAGAGTTAGACTATGAAAATCAGGTTATATCCTTTGTTTTTATTGTTTAATTTTGTTTCTACATATATCTTCTTCTTGTTTTGTGTCTTTGATTTTCATTCTAGTAAAAAAACTTTTCTAGTTTTGGTGTGACCCATGATTGGGTAAAACAGAGTATTTTTTAAAAGCTTTCTAATTAGAAGACTAATTGCATCCACTATATGGTGGATGTCATACATATCAAGAAGAATGTGTTTGACAACATTTTTTAACACGATCATGGACGTGAAAGGAAAAACAAAGAACAATATGGAAGCTAAAATGGATTTAGCCTTGTATTGTGACAATATAAATATGAATTTGGTTAATAATAAGTTTTGTGTTGCAAAGCCCAAAGCCACCTTCACATTAGACAAAGATGCATAACTTCTTCTCTATGAATGACTTAAGGGTCAGCGATTTCTTGATAAATGTGCTTCAAACATAGCTAGATTGGTGAATTTGATGGAATGCATATTGTATGGAATGTAGAGTCATGACTGTCATGCGTTTATGTAAAAACTCATTCCAATTTCTTATAGGGATTTATTGCCAAAAGAGATATGAGATGCTCTCATGATGATTAGTCACTTTTTTAGAGATATTTATTCAAACAAGTTGCATACCCAACAAATAGAGTAGCTTGAAATGAACATTATTGAAAAAATTTTCAAACATGAAAAGATCTTCCCCTCCCTCATTCTTTGATTCAATGGAGCATCTGCCTATTTTTTTAATTTTTGAGGTAAAAGTTGGTGGTCCTGTATAGTTCAGATAAATGTATTCATTTGATAGGTTATGGATTACACGCATCCTTAATAATTATCCATAACATTCAATTATTCATCTCTAATTACTTGCTTGTAAATACTTATTCAACCTTAAGAAAAAAGGTTAAAAACAAAATGCATGTCGAGATTTTGATATATGAGAGAAATATTTGAGTTGAAAAAAAAATTTGAAACTTGTCACAAATGGACATAAAAAATATTTAAGTTGGAAATAAATATTGGAATGTACTATAAATGGGTTTAAGAAATATTCATGATGAAAAATATATTTGAAGGAACCATATGGATGTAAAGTATATGAGAATGGAAGAAATGTATGTATAAGTCAGAAATAGACTAGAAGCATACTGAGTTTGCAAATTTATATGGATAAGCCGTATGGATATAATAGACATTGAAATTGATATTGATGAGTCAATAATGATATGATGAATTATGAGATGAACTAACAAAATTAGTTGGTTGAAATGAAATAAATGCTTAGGAAAGTCGAGAAGGCATATAATTGAAATTGAGAGATGAAATGTGACACAAATAATGAGTGTTGTGAAATAAAATAATGTCATAAACTAAATACGCTCATGAGATGAAATAAGGTATAGATAAAATACGATGTGCAAAGGGACATAATACAGAAACATTACAATGAATTCGATGAACATAAAAAAAATGAGTGAAAATTGTATTGAGATGAGCTACAAAATAGATTGTAAATGATGGAGTAGTTACATATATAATGATGATAGTTTAATGTGTTTAATGAAGAAGAAATTTCATTATTGTTTGATAAGGAAATATTAAATTGAAAGGACATAGATTAATGTGTTTATAAAAAGGTTAATGATATTAGTTTTGTTCATTTAGTTCTAAAATGTAGTAATTATAATGATATAAATATTTATGACAATTTTTTATGATCTAGTGTTTTTTACAACTATTCTTTTTTTTTTTTAAGGCATATTTTCTCATAAAAGAATTATTTAGCTATCTCACCTTTCCTATGGGATAGGTCATATTTGTCTAATGATTATATTGTAAATAAGTTTATGAATGTAATTTATAAGGTATTGTAATCATTTTAATGTGTAAGTATAAATTATATATTAATGTACTTGTGATAAAATTATTGAAAGGTGAGCTTGAAAATGTCTTTATAATATTATTAAAAGTTTTTTCCTATTTTTCAAGTAGTTGATTTTAGGAAAGATAAAAACTCACACAAAAAATTCAAGGTGTTACAGAAATCATAAAAAAAAGCAGGGAATGAACAATGCAAGGGAAAAAAAAATCTTGTACTGTTGCTCAATGTTGAATTTAGTCCTCTAAGTCCTAATATTGAAGAACACACAGTATATGTTATGAAGCAGCACATAAATACAATGAAATTTGTTTAATTAAAAAAAATTGACGAAGGCACAAGAAACAGATTATGAAGTAGCAACAACAATGAAATTTTTAGCGCAATTCAAACAATCACAGTAGAAACAGATTATGAAGTAGCAACAACAATGAAATTTTTAGCGCAATTCAAACAATCACAGTAGAAACAGATCATGCAGCAGCACAAAAATGCAATTTTAATGAAATTTTTAGCTCAACTCAAACAATTGAAGAACGCACAGTTGAAACAGATCATGCAGCAACACAAAAATGCAATTTTTAGCTCAAAAAAAAATTTAAAGATGGAGATAAGGCAGGAACTTACGAGAAATATTCTCTTGTGTGACTTTTCCCAGCACGGTTCTGCAGCGTTTTTATGCAAACCAAAACAATGGAGACACAGCACAAAAATGAAATTTTGAGCTAAATTTTTTAAAAAATTAATGAAGATAAAGCAGGTACTTACGAGTCTCTCACTCGTGTGACCTTTCCCAGCACGAATCTGTTGAGTTTTTCTGCAAACCGAAACAATGGAGGGACAGATCGGTGAAGGTTTGGGTGATGATCTTCGTTTGGAAAGAAGAAGGGACAGAGTGGAAGAAGGATGCTCTCAGAACTGGCGTCTAACTTTGGCGTCATGTACGTTGGTTGTTTTTGCAAAATTTTGAAATGGGGTTGTTGTCGGCAAGAGACGAGAGAGGGGAACAGTCTGGGGAAGGATGAATTAGAAAATGGGAGTTTAGATCAATGGTAAATTGATCTGCCAATTAACCATAATCAGAACAATTTTGGGTGAGAGCTCTCGACCGTTGGGAAAGTAATGGGAAAGTGTCGGTGGTGAGAGAGAGGAGAAAACACATGAAAAGCAGTGGGTAATTGCTTTTCACAAACTGAGGTTCAACCTCAGTTTTGGACTGGGACCCACGTAAAAAAATGTGGTTGGTGTTAACTAAACACTGTGTTACAGATTTTAATTTTAGCCGCAGCCGCAACAGCATACCCAAACGCATTCTAATGTTTTTACCACTGCCAAATTGAATTTTATTTCATAAAATAGAATTTTAATGTTGGGATTTTTTTTTTCAATGAGATATGCCTATAAAAATTAAATAAAAATAAATTATTAAATTAAATTCTAAATGAAGTCAAATTGAAAGCGGAAAAAAGTTGGAAAGGACAAAAAAAAAGAAAAGAAAAAAAGAATGCTCCACACAAATCCACAGGAAACTGTCAAGTGGACAACGCACCTAGAATAATTTATCAAACACAATTCGGTTTTTCTTCTAAAATAGAATTTTATTTTAATAGTAACTGACGACGCTTCATCATCTTGGAGACTATTGCTATGTTATCCCTTTTTATAATAATATGGTAAGTGTTTGTTTTTTGAAATTATTTTTATTTAAATTAATAATTTTTTAATTTATTTTTAATATCAACATATTAAAATAAAAAAAATTAATTTTTTTTAAAAACTTTTTTATACACAAAAACATATATAGCAACAAACCCCAATTATTCGCATCTCATCTCATTAATTAATTAATTAATTAAAAAGGATACACTTTGAACTCAGAAGTAGTTTAGGAAAATGGTAGATTGCAAATCCATTATCCAAAACGCGACCTGTGATAACAAACGGACGATTGTGTCCCTACGACAACAACCCTTGGTCACCGATCCATTCCATTTTTTGTCCACATTCAACGACTAGCTCTGAAACGGCATCCCACGTGTCACCATCTCACTAGTTAATGCATCCAGCTGCTTAGCTCGATCGTAACGAAAGGGGCAGAGTAGTAAGAAAATATAAAAATCCCAAGCGTCTCTCTTACGCTCCCTTATTTAAAATAAAGAAGGAAAGGCCATTGTCCATTTTTAAACCTTTCTTCCTTCGCTACTGCTCCGCCTCCTATTATTCTCACTTTCTCCTATTCTTTTTATTACTCATTTGATTTTCGAAAGCATGGCGGAGGAATTCGGAAGATCGGTTCAAGACGGGCTGAAACTGTCAAAAAGGATTTACCTGGGGAAAGACAGGGCGGTGACGCCACCCAAGCCACCGTCCCACATGGATAAATCACCAGTGGCCTATTTGCCAACGGCACCGATGGTTTATGCAGTTATATCAAACCCAGCGATTGTGGATAACCCGGATATACCAAGTTACCAGCCGCACGTGCATGGCAGATGTGACCCCCCAGCATTGATTCCTCTCCAGATGACCCGGATTGAATTGGAAGCGGATTCTTATCTGGATACTGCTTTTGTTAAAATCAGTGGATCATGGAGGGTTCATTGTGTTATGGGAAGTGAAAGCTGTGATTGCCGTCTAGCCGTCCCTATGGGCGAGCAGGTGTGTTTGGATACCTGTAAAGGATTTATCCTTTTGTGTTCCTTTCTCTTATTGGTTGTTGTTGTTGTTGTTTAAACATATTGTTTATTTTTTCTGGGTGAATTAGTGTTAGTATTTTTTTTTGTTATTATTTAAAGCATTAGGCATAAAGGGTGTGTATAAATCCTTGGCCAATGCTATTGTTTTGATCTCTCTCAATAACTTTTTTTTTCATTATTATTATTATTATTATTTGGATAACAGGGCTCAATTCTAGGTGTTGAGATTGAGGCTTCTAGAAAGTTGTATTATACGGAATTGGTTGCTATTGAAGATAGAAAAGATTTGGAAAAGGAAGTTAGGATTGAAAATGGAGGCTTTCTGAAGCCACATACATTTACCATAACGATACCCAAAGTAAGTTCTAGCCCTTATAATATGGATTAAACATGATTTTCTTTTTTCTTTAACATATATATATATATATATATATATATATATATATATATATATATATATATATAAAATTGAAATTTT
>Ga0307517_10004115_pt1 | contig 22456 bp, 18 predicted proteins | sample 23_EM_MG_FD_194515 | JGI IMG/M metagenome (GOLD analysis project Ga0307517, IMG submission 194515) | Populus trichocarpa ectomycorrhiza microbial communities from riparian zone in the Pacific Northwest, United States - 23_EM | ecosystem: Host-associated > Plants > Roots > Unclassified | place... | reverse complement strand
TGATGGAGCATTAGAGATATTGCAGCCTGAATCTGATTTAGTCCACAGAATCTGGCTGGGGTTAAAGGGTCTGCTAGGAGAATTCATATTGAAAATTTGGAAGTTTTTGGAGAAGGCTAGGAACATAGCAGTTGCTGAGCCTAAAAAGGTTATTCATTGTCTCAAAGTAGGGATGGAACTTTCTATTGTGTCGCTCTTCTACTATATGAGGCCTTTATATGAAGGTGTTAGGGAATGCTGTGTGGGCGATAATGACAGCTGTGGTAGTTCTTGAAAACACTGCGGGTTAGTACTCCAAATTAAACCCCAGCAATTTGTGAGCTTCACTTAATTTTTCTGTCTTTACGTATGATGTCTACTTTATTAAGAGATAACAGTGTAGTACTCTAGGATCGAAACCATAATTGCAAACTATGTCTTCATGAAGTTCCAATGTTCCATGATATTTACTTTTTAAGTTGCTCGTTATATTGCTGGTGCAACACTATATAAATGTACTAACAGAGGAATAGGCACTTTTCGTGCTGGATCACTTGGCGTTGGTGTTCATTGGGCTGCAAATCACTCTGGAGTTGAGCCCATAATTCTTGGAATCTCAGTTTTCCTTCTTGGTGAGTTAGAACCTGTTCTCAAAACAGATTTCCTCCCTTTGCAGTTTTACCTGCTGTTTTGTTTGTGGGTGCTGTCTTGTTCTTTAAATACCTCCCTTCCACTCACACACCCTTCTCTAAATGACAGCTTCAGCAGCAACCTTTTCGGCGGTTTATACCATCTGTTAAAGCCCGATTTGATTATGGTGCTACGATCTTCATCCTGACCTTTAGTTTAGTGTCAGTTTCAGGTTATCGCGAGGATAAGGTGATTGATATTGCACACCAAAGTTTATCCGCAATTGCCATTGGGGCCTCCCTTTGCATTCTCATAAGCATGCTATTCTATCCCATCTGGGCTGGCGAAGAGCTTCACAATTTGATTCATCGTAACCTGGAAAAGCTTGCTGATGCTTTAGATGGTATATATGCACACAGCCAACCATGAAAATTGAATTCATCCGTTTCAACAGAACGACAATATAACTGATTTGAGGTGCAAATAGCTGTCAACATGAATTGCAGGATGTATTGCCGGGTACTTCACAGGCAGCAGTGATGGTGATTCTTGTAAGAAAATGGAAGGCTATAAATTCGTTCTTAATTCAAAGGCAGCTGAAGATTCTATGGTAGGTTACTAACCAATCCAAATCATTTTAGCAATAGATTTTCAGTGAACTTCTTGCAATGGTTGATAAACTTCCCCTTTAAAATGCGCAGGCTGGCTTCACAAGATGGGAACCTGCACATGGTCGTTTCAACTTCCGGCATCCATGGAACCAGTACCTAAAGGTTGGGGCTTCGTTGGGAAGCTGCGCATATTGCATTGGAACTCTCAATGGTTGCTTAAACTTTGAAAATTGAGGTAAACCCTGAATATGGAATTCACTTCTATCTAAGTTCTTCGGTTTGCTTCACACTGTCAACCCTGGAAACATTAATGTATCGCAACAGGCACCTGAGCATCTAAAGAGGTATCTCAGTGATGTCTCCAACACATTGAGCTCCTATGCTTCACATGTCTTGAAAGAATTGGCTGTTGCAGTTAAGACTATGAAAAAATCATCAAAAATAGACTACTCAATTGGAAAGATGCAGCATGCAGTAAAAGAACTTCAAAAGGTCTAGGAATCTCTTCCTAACCACCTTGTTGCTGCACCATCCTCAACATCGGATGGAAATGCCACAGGAGCCTATCAGAAAAACCGCTACACCATCTGTCATGGAGATTCTTCGACTAGCAACATTAGTACCTATGCTAACAGAAACAACAGCAAGAATCGAAGAAGTTGCTGATGAAGTCAATGAACTTGCAAAGCTTGCAGATTTAAAGCCTCCTACCAGCAAAAAGGCTAACCAAAGCCAACCCCGTAACAAAGTTGATGAGACAATCAACCAATGAAGAATGCATGCGCCAAAGGTCTGGTATAATCCTGATTACACTATCCATAAAGTCCTGTTTTTACTGGTAGAAAACTATAAAGTACACATTACTCTGCAGCAAAGCAGATTGTCATTGCCAAAAAAAAATCAAGCTTTGCTTAAAGAACAACTAATATTTTCACTTGTCATGCGTAAACAGTAACTTATGTCCTTATTCTCCCAGGGTGTACTCGTGTTGGCCATTCAATCTCCTGATGGCAAGTTAATTAAGTCGCCGATGGTTTCGATAAACCCATTTCATTGCTTGCTTGGGCAATTGCCCGACACCAAGCACACCACCAACTTAATTTATGCTTTCCATTATGCAAATCTTTCGTTACGCATATTGCATCATCACAGCTTTCATGTCTATTCGAATATAATATGTTAGCAATTATCGAAAAGACAAATGATAATGTTATCGAATTCTAGAACCCTATATTGCAGTACACGTCGTGTGAATCATTAAGTAGGCCGGTCCATTCATCAGGACTGTTTGATTTGAAATTAACTAATGACGAAACACAATAAGCAAGCAAAACAGAGAATGCATAGGTCCTAGAAGTTCAATAAAAAGTGTCACATTAGTTGGAACTTGAAAGCAAGACGGGATTCAAATGAGTCAAGACCACAGCACAATGAGAAAATCAGTTAATCATCCTGGCCACGGTTTGACAAATTATGTGATAAAAAGCTGCTCTGTGACAAGGAAAATGCTTCCCAGTACAATTCATCATCAAACGATATTACTACCATGAAAAGAAGGGCACGGCGTTTTCTGAATGAGGTACTCTTCACGTTGAACAGAAATTTGCAAGTTTATAATTAAACCAGTGTCATGCGTTGGATATTGTGATAAACCAAATCTGCCATGCCATGTATTGGACTATGATCTTGCCTATTTATGTAAAGTCAGCAGGAACTGCATCTGTTACACCTGATGTTTGAAAGCGAAGAAACATGCTACCATAGCTTTGACAAACCACTAAAGTTCAAAGATCGAATTTCACAAGTAAATAATTATAACAGACCAGTCCAGGCCTCCGGAGGGTCAGCTTAATTTATTAGTACAGAACCAACAGCAACTAACTTACAAAGAAAGAAGAAAACAATAGACTCTCTCATGTGAGTGCACTTACATCAATGAATTCTTATTAATGGAGACTACCAATCACATATATACGCATCTTGACATGCATTGAGATGAAATTCACTTCACCTGGCAATCAGTGCACCAGAGGCCTCATTGTCTTCAGGTACTTCCTCCAGAGGGCCAGCCCAGCCCAGGTTCATAGCCAAATCTTCCACGGCCACCTTGATTACATCACTCCGAACACCTATATCAGTAGCATATCTGCTCATGCAGTACATTCCAGCTGTTACCGTAGCCACACCAACAGGACTAGGCATTAACAACTTTAAAGGGGATGAAAGAATTGCGGCCAATGGAGCACCAATAACCGAAGAAGCTTGACCACTTCTTCCAACCCCCAGTCTGTCCATTATCAAAAGACCTGTCTTGCAGTACATTGCAAAATCCTCGCAGTTGTTATGAAATACATCATAATTGCCAAATCCATTTTGAAGAAGATACATTGCTCTGTGGATAACAGTTTCTGGTGGATCAGATGCTGCAGTGGTGCATGTGCCTCCACGTACTTTTGCAATAAAAACAGTAGGGGGCACCCCATACTCAAAGCTGTAAAGGGATCCTTTTTTGAGGAAGCAGTCCAGGCATGAGAGGACTACGCCACTATCAGGTTGTCTGAATCCACAGTCAGGAAAGGTTTCACAAGATGATGGAATGCTTGACATTGAATCATAGAAGTCAGAAGATGTATCAGAGCTTGAATTTGCATTCTGCCTGGGTGTAAAATGGACCACCTTGCTTCCCCCAACAAAGACACCTGCACAATCAAATAAAAAATATAGCTTCTGCTATATGTCTAACCACAGAAAGAAATGCTACTATCCAACAAGATTAGCAATGAACATTTCAAAACATGTCCAACTGCAGATGTAACTCATTAACAGAGCAAATGCATATACAAAAGAAGCTCAAGATAAAGATAACAATTATAATAAAACAATTGGTGAACTTGTGAGTGCTTTGTTAGGCAGTAAATGTTATTTACAGTATTTTTCATTTATTTATTTAATAGAACTCAGCATTAGAAAATGCAATTCCAGGTCAATAATTGCTTGAATTTACCCTAAACTCTCACATGGCATTTTATACCTACCAAACAACAACATTGAGAGAAGCCCAAGTTAGAGATGATATAGCAACATTAAGAGCTAAAACCCAAGTTAGAGAAAAGCACAAAACAACTTTAAGAGCGAAAACCCAAGTTACAGAAAGGCTCATGCCTAATATGCTTGATGCATGAGATTGGTTGGTGAAAATTATACGGTGTGAGTGGAAAAACTACAGCACAATAAGTTTTGAACAGTAGAAAAGAATTACAAAATATATTGATTCAAGACCAGAGTTGCTCAATAATACTAGACAAGACTGGCATGGGTTAACATTCCTTCCTAAATATGAGCTAAAGAAGAGCTAGAAATATAGCCCACAGCTCTAAACTGCCCATGACAAGCAACTTCCAACAACACTAATATAGGGATGTAATTGACAAAAATCAAATGGTGCCATATGACACAAATGTTGCTGACACAGCCACCATCCACTGAACTTGTTCATGTCACTAGCCTTCTAGCTCTAGACATCCTGAAAGGCAAATTGACTCTTATCATAGAACAAGAAGTCTAAATGTGTATAAGTAGCTTCTCTAAATTGCCCACAAGGTTAATCATAACAAGGACATGAAGACATTATGCAAAATTCTATAAACACAATTTAATCCTGATGGTAGCCATTCAGCTTCCAATTCCTTATGGCGACACAGAGAAATCAAAACCATCAGAATACGAACCAAGATTCAGTGCTCGCTAAGGGTTAATGAACACTATAGAGAGCACAATTGAACATTTTCTTGAGATCAAAAGCAAAGATACGGTCCATTTTATGCAAAACTACCGCTCATCACCCATCTTCATGATGATACTATTTTCATCAATCACTGCCCTAAAATTATACCGAGATAATCTACAGAGTCCTTCCTCTTTAACTATCTTCCTTGATTCTTCAAGCTATAAAGCCCAACACAAATGTGAACTAAAGAAAGGTAATTAAACGACCACCAAGCAATCTAAATCCAAGTAAGAAGATGATATGATAGTCAAAGGACAACCAAATGTTAAGATAATGCTGTTGGTAGTTTTACCCTTCATCCAGGGAAAATGTTACAGTTTTAAGTTACATATTCCACAACTGATAAACATGATGAAGGAATCCACAGGCATAACCTTGCTAGAAAAGAAATTTCAAGCTTCACCCACCTCAAAACTGTCAAATGATCATTATAAATATCCAAATGCAAATTATACGGGAACTTTCAGACATCAGTAGGAGACCCAATCCAACCTAATTAACATCCACAGTCCAGAAGTAAGGAAAAAAAATGCAGATAAAAAAGAAAAGAAAAGAACTTATTAGACAAGGCATGTAAACTCAAACAATAATGTTGTTTGAAATAAACAAGAAAAGTCACGTTCTCAAATCAAATAGATTAACAAATCTTCAACAGTAGGAAAAAAGGAACAAACTTTAGCACGGGAATTACATAAGAAACACCCACATTGCAAAATTCAGAAACAAGCAAACAAAAAAAAAAAGAGGGATGAGATACCATGATGTGAGTAAGTGAAAACAGCTCTATAAGTATAGATATGATCTCCTGGTTTGATTTCACTTCTCTCCACTCTATGGCTAAGGAAACCCATCTCTCTGTGTCTTCCTCTCCTTCACTCTCCGTTACCCCACTCGTAATTTTTACTCAGGTCAATAGAAACAGCACGGCAGCATCCTCTGTACCTGCTCTAAAGCTAAAAAAAACAAAAAACTGTAGAGTCAATAGACTCAATACAACTACATTTACCGAAAACCCCATAAAAAATATTTAAAAGGTGTCTATCATGATGGTGAGATATTGATGAAGATTCCTTTTGTGATAGATAAACTCTTGCTGTTTAGACTTTTACCTTAACCTTTTCTTTTCCTTCTTGACTTTTCATATTCTTGGGGCCTTGACTCGACTTCGTTTCCGAGGGGTAAAAAAGGAGCCATGTGAAACCGACAGAATCATAAACAGAACCGGTTTGATAAGGTTAATGAACTATGCCATTCCATGTCGGATGTTGTAAATTGTAATGTAGGTAGGTTTAATTGGAAGGCAAGAGCGATACCGTTTCCTCAGAGGGGAGAAGGTAATAGGAGTCCAATGCACCTTGGATTCTTTGCTGGGTTGACAAGTTATCCTTTCATACTTTTGCCGTTTGACACATATGATGATGTGCCTTTTTACACTTTTATTTGTAATTCAACTTTGGGTTATTCGATGTTTTTTAAAATATTTTTTTTTATTTTTTTTAAACAATCTAAAAATATTTAAAAATTAATTTAAAATAAAATAAATAAGTTTTCATAAATAAATAAAAAATCAACTGCAGCCCCACCAAAAGGGCACTTCAAAAAGACAAAACCGACAACCACAGCTTCAATTAAAAAAATGATTAGTTGTGAATGTCTGAATTCGAGGAAAAAGTCTGCATAAATGATGGGATGGCCTGAGTACCGTTTACGAAATACAAGCAGAAGTACAAAACAGAGAGTAATGCAAACAGCTTTATTGCTCCATCCTATTAAGCTTTTATAATGGATACCCAATATTTTGTGTTCTGTTTGCAGCACTGCTTAATGTGTACAACAATGAGACAACCATAGGCTAACAATATCAAATAGCTTATATGCCCTGTGACAGAAAGAATAATAAGGCTGTGCGGTAAGAATTACATTACATGAAAACTATATTTCTGATTATCTGCGTTTAATCTAATTATCTAAATGGATCTTCCAATTGTAGAATTTCACATTAAGACTGGAATCTTCTAGTTTATTCTTCAGCTCATTTCCAGATTCGGCATTCTTGGCCAGTAACAAAGCAAAGCCCCCGCCACCAGCACCGACAAGTTTGTATCCACAGCAGTAGGGGTCAGCAAATGCAAAGAGTTTATCCACAAATTCGTTGCTACAGTAAGGGTCAAGTTCTTGATGCAACCTCCAGGCCTCGAGCATTATCTTACCTAGTTCATCTACCTCACAGTTCATTAAAGCTTCCCTACCAATTTTGGCCAGCTCAGTGAGGCGCTTAATGCTGGATACAAGAAGGTTATCCCGCTGAAGATATCTAGTTACCACCTTCTGTAGGACTTGATGTGCAAGACGAACCTGCATGACAACACAGGAAGGCAACGGTTAAAGTAGGCAGATGTATGCATTCCGGATAACAATCATGTAACTCAAGATGTTTGCATTCCAGATAACAATCATGTAACTCAAATGTTTCCAGTCAAAAAAGAAACCCTCAGATGTGCAAATCGCCATATAATACACAGCACCTAAATTCCAAGAAACAGCAGGGGTGCTGTCCACTGCAGGAAGAAAGTAGTCAGCTCTAAAAAAAACACTCTCAATTAAAGAAATGAGCAACAAGAAGGATTTGAATCTTGCATATTCATGACCACCTAGCATATACGAGTTTTAAATTTACATTTGCATGTCGCATGTATTTTGAGGAATATTTAATTTCCATAAAATTACATCTAACATTTGATTATTCGAATAAGAATGTTACTATTGAAGAGACAAGCTGCCCAAATTTAATGAGTAAACATCTGGCTCAGTTAACCACTCCATGGACCATCGATCCTTACTATATCTACATCATGTTGTGCAGACTTCATAAGCCATTAATAAAAAGTTGGAGTGGTTATATTATTTCTTTATAAAATATACTCACAAAGCATGTCCAAACTGGGAAAAGGATGGAGACTTACTTGACCAGTAAATACTACAAGCAATCTCTGCTGCAACTCCAAAATCAACTGAGGAGAAGCCAATAGGGGAATGACCTGGAGCCGCAACGGTACTCCAGGGAAACTTGTAGTGAATTTAATCCCAGGGTACAAACCTCCAACTTGATCCTGCCAGCCACCTCCTGTCCCCATGAGTTGCTCCAATACCAAAACAAGTCTAGCAACATTTTCATTACTTTCATCTCCATCTGTTATCTGAAGAAGTCCTTTCACAACAGCAGCTGCTAGTATGCTAGAAGTTCCCAGTCCGCTACCACGGGGTACATTAGCCCATGTCTTGATTTGCAAGCCCATAGATACAAGAATGTTTTCATGAACCAAACCAGTCACCAGCAACGCAGATTTGACGAGCCGGAATGGATCGTTGCCATCAAATGGAGGAGCGATAGAGACAAGATTCTCAACATATAACTGGTTTCCAGCATCATCATTAATCAAAACTCCAGTCTTTTCTGTTGTCTCTATAATGGTGCCAATTGGAAGGCAACCTTCCAAACTTATTGCCAAATTCAGAACACAACCAGCACGCTCTAAGCTCCATGGAGGGGTATCACTCCATCCCCCAGCAAAATCTACCCGAACCGGTAACTCAACCTTTACCATTCTAGGGCAGAAAGGTTGATCCACATAGCCATCAAAATGATTGTTCTGGTCTGCTGAAGTAGGTGTGCTGCTAGGGGACTCCAAGACACGTTCTATAGAACAAAAGAATGGAGTTTAAGAACCATGAGCATTAAAAAATCAAAGACTAACCTATATGAACTCCAATGAAAAACAAAACAAACCATTTGTATCCATTGAAAAAAGACAACGGAGTTTAAAGAAAGTAAAGAGTGTATGAATCTATGCCAGAAGTTTTGGTTCATTTAGAGGTTACTAGTTTGCTTTGTTCAAGACATGAATATTTTTTATTCTACCTCTGAATCCATATCTCACTGCTGAAGCAGTTTCATCAACAACTGCAGCCCAAACTTTATGTTCTAAATGACATGCAGTTGTTTCATCTCCACATGCTCGAAGAAGATCAACTTGCACCTGGTATGCCCTGCTTCTGGGGAGAATTTTAGAATTCTGCTCCTCCAGTTTGGGACAAAGTTCTAGGAAGTCCTCACATATTTTGACTCCAGAAGCCTCCTTCTGTAAAATTTCTTGGCATAGTTGAGATAAATTCCGTCCAAGCATGCCATAGTTAATGCAAGCTTTAGCGATTCCAGCAGCAAGATCTGCTTGATGATTACTTGAGCCCGTACACATTTTCAGAAAGTCAATTGATCTATGCAATTCCTCTAAACTGACACGGCGTGAACTTTTCCACAAGGGAAGCAAGGTTCTTGAATTTTGATCACTCAACCCCATCAGCCATGATGCCAGATGAAGCATCTCTAAGTAAGAAAGAATGGGGAATAATTTTGCATTCCATAAACAATTCTCTTGAACACCTACTGAACTCCACAGATCACTCTCTTGAATACCTAAATCAAGCAAGACTTTCTTCCAGGGTTTCCCACAAAAGGTCCCATCCCTGGAAAGGGAACTTTTTGGATTATCATGAAGGCCACAATACACTATTACTCTTTCCGTGCATCCCACTAAAGGAACCTCCCAAAGACAATGACGATCTGGAAGCATGAACCTAAATGAATCATCTGCCATCCCACCAATATCTCTTGGGACATTAACGCCAACAACCACCGATAGGGAACCAATTTGTATTCCACTGGAAATGAATGAATCATATATAAGAGAATCTTCACCAACAGAAACACCAGGTTCAATTTTGCTAGAAAGGACTACAGCAGATGCTGCAATATCAGATGAAGTTGTGGCTGGGATGGAACACAAATGTCTTCGGCCAACAAGTTCTGAGCTAGCTCCACTTAAGTGATCCAATACTTCACTTGAAGTTCCAAGGTGTAGGAACAACAAATCATCTGCAACAAATATAAGGCATATTATAACAGCAATGAGATAAAATATGAAAATTACAGATTCTTTCAACATACATGCACAGTAACTAAACATATTTTGCCTGCCCAAACTCCTGACCATTTCCTCGCCTAGAGGGCGTGCTCTCAGCCAGTCATGTTTGGCAGGTACCCAAGCTGCTACCAGATCTTCATACAAACTCATCTGCATAACATTCCAGAAATGATGCCAGTTTCAATATTTATATGTGAACACTTCTTGGACTTTGAAAATCCTACAGGGCACAACATATGTTTTCTTTTCATTATTGTAACGACTTAAAGTAAGTCACAAATCAAGTAATCTCAGAATTAAAGACACTTGGGAGTATACAGGTCTAACATGGAAGAAGCAAAGTAGCAGAAGAAAACTAAAAAAAAGGGATTGATGCAAAACATGACAATCAAGGATGACCCAAACAATGGCTCTTGTTGCAATGAAATAATCATCCATAAGTAGGAAATCAATGAGGGTGCTCGCAAAAAAAAAAGGAGATCAAAATGGGAGCAGAACATAGTATTAATGTGCTTTAAAAGCTGGGAAATTATCAAAATAAGATAGCAGGATTCAAAGCAAGTTCTGAATTATAGCACAAAATGCTGGGCAGCGCATCCATAAATGAGAGTGCTTGGAAGTCCCAGACACAAGCAGCGAGGAATAACAAACAACTGAGTTACAAAACATTCATGGAGATGAAGATTTAGAATAGAAAGCCTAAAGAGCATGAAATCAGTAACAATTTGACAAATAGAGATGAACGACATGCATGCATGTATAGTTTCTATATTTTATTATTTTCAATTAAACAACTGAAAAAATGGTAATCGCCTCTTTTCTGCTCTTCAAAAGCTCTTCAATCATTGGTTCACAGGATGATGCAAGCATGGCAAGTTCTGCCCATGCTTTGCCTCTGGCTGCTATTATTCCAGTGTCCAGCAATGTTCTACCATCATCTAATATAGCTTCATTCTCAACAAGTTCCTCTAGACTGGGTTTCTGTAGGAGATTGTCAACTAGACTGACTGTATAGCTTTCAGTGAGAATACCAGTATCAGATGCCACAATAACACCATGATTAGATGCAACATCAAGAGTAATGGGCACAGTAATAATGCAGGATGCATCCTCTGGAATAACCAAGGTGGATGCATCAAAACATGGAAGGACATCCCCAGTCATGGTCAATATTCCTCCTGCAAAGATTACAAATTCGTAAGTAAACACTTAAAATGGGGCATGACATGAATCTGTTCCAGTACCACTATTCTAGCATGAATATGAGGATTACTTAGGTTGTGTTTGGTTAGTGTCCCGGGACAAAAGGGACATGATCGTGTTTGGTTGAAGGGGCGGAGACAAAGACATAAAATAAATGTCTTTGGGACAATTTTATAGTGAGTTTCTGTCCATTCAAAACAAGAGGTACATGTCTCCCCTGTCTTCATCTCTTCTGTCTCAAGACAACCAAATGCTATCTTAATGTTACAATGTCATCAAAAGTTTGAAAAACAGTTTATCAAATTTGTTCAGGCAGCAAGGTGTGAGAACTATCCTCGGGTATACTCAAATCAAAATAGAATTGGGAATCATGCCGATGAGGAAACGTAAATACAGATACTATGCAGTTTCAGAATAGATAATGGCTAAATAGTTCCAGACAATATGGAGAAGCACACATAAACACAAACACCCATAAACCATCACAAATCACACTGAGAATAATTTAATCATGCAGACAAATATTTCGCATACTGTCCACCATAGAAGGATGTAAATAGACTACATACAAACCGTGTTACCAGAGCTTCAGCTTTTACTATGACAGTCTTTTCTTTTTCTTTTCATTTAGTGAAAATAAACAGATGTAAATTAATATAAAAATAGCAAGTACATGTTTTTACATTGAAGAAAGTTGATACTGATTATGAATGTTTTACAGTTCAAATAAAGCCAATTTTCACTTGAATGTAACAAGCAGGAAAAATAACCTTCATTTTTAAATGCTTGTCTTGCACAAGAAGCAATTGCAAGAATATGGTCAAAAAGCAGCGGAACTGGCCCATCAGGGTCATCTGCTGCCAAAAATGGAAGTGGTAGGAAAATTTTCCCCATAGGGTTTGCCCATGGTACCCTTTTAGAGTCACCTCCAGCATGAAGCAATAGTATGTGTTTTTTTTCCATAAACCTAACCATTGGCTCAGTAGAATCTGCACTATTAGACTCTTCATGCGGCACACTTGATCCAGAACTGCCATTCTCTGTTGTTTCCACCTGTTGATCACAGATATCTTATCAAGCCTGGCAGTAAAGAGCAATGTTGATTATCAAGTAACGCACTAATGCTGCATTGTGAAGACAACCATAACAACCAACATAAAATATATTCAACTCAAGAGAAATATACACACAGCGAAGAACACCACAGCATCCCCACTTTGTCAAATGCATACCAAAACAAGAACGGAAGATGATGTTAATCTTTCTTGCGACAAAATCATGTTAGTTTAAGTGAATCACAATTAGAGTATAATTAAATGGTACTTCCATCGTCCTCCTTCCTTTTCTTTTATGTAAAATATATAATGAAAAACACTAGTAAACGGATGAAACTCCTTGAAAACCCCTTTAGAATAAAACTCCATAAAGAAGGGTAAAAGAACATTCTATCTCAAAAGCAATAGACTCGAGGAAAATTCATCCTTAAAGATTCACGATTTCTGCTCCTACAAAACATTCCAAACAATAGCAATCATCTGCTCATCCTAGATGGACTTAGAAGCATATTCTTTTTTCTTTTTTCTAATAGTGACAACCTTACCAGACAATTTTGGCTCATATATCCATCTTTTATCTTTCACAGCAGTAAATATTACACTCTTATGCTAACACACAAATTATGAGATATATTCATTTCATAAAATTCTCTCCTAGATCCCTGATAAGACTTTCCAAATTATTCCCAAGAAAATTATCAACATTAAACAACAATTATAGAACAAAATCAGCAGTGCATTACATTAAAGCAATTTTACCTGTTCGCCAAGATGGAGACCGAGAGACTGATAATGTCTGCCAAGGGCAAAAATGGCATTGAGAGTGGCAGCACCGGAGCCGATCCGCTTAGCATCGGGATCAGGCACAGCTAACGTGATAGTAGAGCTAGCGATCCGGCCCATACGCTTGGCTCGGTTAAGCTGCCATTCATATAACTGGGCTTGTTCAGGGCTAGCAGCAGTTAGGACAATAGCATCCCATGTAGGGACTCTGGAAGGATGCCTGACCGACAACCTTAAATGGTACCATGATTTTCGTAGGATTGAGGTTATGTCAACTTTCTTGTGTTTGGTTCGAGAGAATGCTCTTTCTCTTCTTGATTCCATTTCTCTCTCTTCCTGGTTCGAGGGAAGAGAAGGAGGGGATAGGCAGTAAGTCAGAGGGAAGAAAAGAGAGGGAAAGGAAAAGATTTATTAACGCAGAGAAATAGAATGCCGACTGTCGGGGTTTCAAGTAAAAAAAAAAAACAGAGATAAGAATTCAGAATACGGCGTCGCATATCAAGATGAAGGAAAATATACTCCAGGAGAACAAAAGTTAAAATAATTCAAAAAAACCAAAATGGCGTCGCCCGGACTCGAACCGGAGACCTTCAGTGTGTTAGACTGACGTGATAACCAACTACACCACGACACCGCTTTGTCAAGGCTTGCCATATTTTTTATTTATATTATTTAATTGTTTTGCATGTTTCTTTCCCATTTCAGAAAAACTTACAAAAAGAGAGAAGAAGAGGAAGAAGAAGAATTGATCTTTCGATATAATACACTAACATAATAGATCTAAAATGAAAACTTCTTTCCATCATAGAAAGGCTACCTTCTTTCAAGCTTTAGCTCACCGGAAGATCATAAAATCCACCACGATTTGTATAGGGGTGGCAAAAGGTTTGGTATGGGATATACGATTTTACCCCACCAGCAAATCAGAGTTCACATAAGTTAGATTTTTTATGCAATAAAATCATAATTTCAAAACTCATGTCGGTCAACGGATCAACTTGGTGCTTAACCAATCTAAGACTGAGTCAAGCCAGATTTAAAAAAGTAAAAATATGAGTAATTTAATTAACTTAGCAAGAACTGATTAAAATTTCGGTTACAACCTTTAACTAATTATTATTTTATTTTATAAAAAAATAAAAAACAACTCAAATTGATCTGATAATCGAGTAAAAATTTATGAGCAGATCTACCATCCAGCTGTATTTAAAAACTAAAATAAAACCTAAAAAGTGCTTTGCTGTCTTAATAAGTTTTTGTTAAAACAAATAAATAGCCAAAAAGGAAACATATTTCTCTTGGGGGCTAAACACGGCAACATAATTAATAGTGAGATAAAGTAGGTAATAATAAATTTTTTGACTTAATATCAACTTTTAGATGCAAAGTAAATCAAAGATTTTGTGCCAAACTATAAGGGTTACAAATTATTTACTTGAGATCTATGTTTAACATGAAATCACTATTTTTATTTGTTTATAAAAAACATTTTAAAGATACATTTTAAATGCAAAAAATTAAATTAAATCATAATTTGGCAGGATAAAAAATGGTAAGTTAGTTTAAATATCGACTTACTTTTTTTTTTACAATTAATTGGGTTGTGTTTAAGGGTATAATTAGGGGCGGACTTGTGGTTTAAACCACAGGTGCTATGGCGTCGTCAAACCTCACAAATTTTTTTAATTATTTGATTTAATATCATCTTAGTCAACCCTTACAGTGACACCCTCAAACCATTAGTTAACCCAACCTGGAAATTCCAGTTCCGCCCTGAGTATAATATTGAGCAAAGTATCGACGTTTTCCAGACTAGCCATGAAAATAAATGGGAAAGGAAAAGTGAGAAAAGAAAACAAAGAGAACAGGTTATTACTCTTTAAAGATGAGGCAAAAACCAATTGTAGAATGAACGAGGTTGGTTTTGTGCTATGCCATGGATCTGTATTATTATTTTTTTAGTAAAATATTTAGGTGTTATTAGTGTTTTTTTAAAAAGAATTCATTAACTTGGTTATAGTCTCAATCAACTAAATAAGCTGGTTTTATTTAGTTGGCCCGTTCTTTTTTTCACCTAAAAAAAATTAAAAAAAAAATAAAAGTTGATACCAAAATATATTTTTAAAAATTATAAGGACCGGCCATTTAATAGCTAAAAAAAAATAAGAAAAGAAAATAAATTTTTAAAACAAATTTCAAAACCATCATTTATGTTGATAGTATTTTTTCACTTCAATTCTCTTTATTTTTTTTAATTCAGCTCACCCTGCAAAAAAAAGAAAAACATATAATTAAGTGTTAATTAGAATTTAAAATTGCTTAATTATAAAAAAAATATTTGAGAACTAAAATATATTTTTTTAATACACTGTTATAATCCACAACCAATTGTAAAAGAGTTAACAATGAAAATAGCTACAGTAAATTCCCGATTTAGTTTTTGTTAATTAAGAAACATTTGGAAAAAAATAAAGAAATATGGTAACGGTTAAAAGCTAAGCTGGCAATAGATATAATAGAAGCGGCAAAGACAAAACCAACTTCGCATAACGACACTCTCCAACCTAAACCAAGACAAGAAAAGAACCATCGCATGTTAGTTAACTAAAATTACTGATTTCATCGACCATACAAGTGTTTGTTTACTCCTTCTATTCCGGTTCCGTACATCACCATTTTCTCCTCTTTTTAGCCTATCCCATTTCTTCTCTCATTTCTTTTTTTCACTCCCATTTTCTTTTCAAAACAGACGTTCTTTTTTTATATATATATTCTTTTATTTTTTTGGATTTTTTTTTGTTCTGTTTCTTGGTTCTGGTTTACAAGGATGTTAATAGAGAACTTGGTGGTGTTGGGATTAGTTTAGAGAATGGACAAGAATTGTAGAGGCGTGGCTTTTGGGCTTACGAATTTCTGTAGTTCATTGCCTCAAGATCAACAACAAAAAGACGTGTCATTTCTTGTCATCGAATGCCGATTTCATTTGCGACATTCGGCTTTCGATATCTTCTGCATTGCTTCTGAAGCATTCTCCGAGCATCGACACGGAAAACGTCTTTGTTTTTTGCCTGTCGATCAAGGGGAATTGCCTTAATTAGGTGTGAAAATTTTAGTAAATAACAGACAGGTGTTTTTTTACCACCCAACAAGATAGGGAAATACGAGTGCGTTTTCCTTTTCCTTTTATTTTTTTTGTTCTTCTTTGTTGGTTTTTAGTTCGGCAAGAATGATACCTGTTACTAGTGATAGTGCTGGATTAGTTTTGGCATCAAATAATGGAATGTATTCAGCGATGGAGCCTTCTGATGCTGGGGCTGATTTGGTAGAAAAAGATCCAACCGGTAGATATGTCCGGGTATATAACAGTTTTCTTCAATTCATTTTCATGTTCGTTTTAGCATTTAGCTTTTCAAGTTGTTGCCTTCAGGTACTGTATGAGATGATTTGGTTTAATTTGAGGCAATTTAAAGTTATATTTTGGTTTTTTATTGTTCATGTTTTCTTTTATTATGAGAAAGCTCTTTTCTCTATTTGTGATCACTAATTTTCAGTTTTCCTTTTTGTTGATTGCAGTATGATGATGTGTTGGGAAAGGGTGCATTTAAGACTGTGTATGATCCTTATGCTTAACCTTTCTTTTATTTAAGAAAAGTCTATTTGGAGGTTACATATTTTCAGAAAGCCAAAATCTTTGAAAGCAGAGAATTAATTTTTGAATGCATATATGGCGATCCCTCTGTACTCTTTTTTGCAGTTACAGGGCATTTGATGAAGTGGATGGGATAGAAGTTGCTTGGAACCAAGTGAGAATTGATGATGTCTTGCGATCGCCAGAAGATTTTGAAAAATTATATTCTGAAGTTTATCTGCTAAGGTCACTAAGACATGAAAACATCATCAAGTTCTCCAATTCTTGGGTGGATGATAAGAACAAAACAATTAACATGATTACTGAACTCTTCACATCTGGGAATCTGAGGCAGTATGTTCTTGAATCATGTTTTTTGTTGGTTTTTCTTTGCCTTGCATTATTTGTCTTTGTTGTTTACATTTGTACTAATTGTTTGTCTTTGGTTATCAGATATCGAAGGAAGCACAGAAATATTGATATAAAAGCAATAAAGAATTGGGCGAGGCAAATTCTCCGAGGTTTAGTCTATCTCCATGGTCACAGTCCGCCTATAATTCACAGGGATTTAAAATGTGACAATATATTTGTTAATGGAAATCATGGAGAAGTTAAAATTGGAGACCTTGGGTTGGCCATTGTTATGCAGAATCCTACTGCAAAGAGCGTTATCGGTATTGACTTGATGCTTCAATTCCTATGCATAGATAAAACCAACTTTGTTAGAATTACTGAGCATTTCTCTTGCTTACACCAGGAACTCCTGAATTTATGGCTCCAGAACTATATGAAGAGGAATATAACGAACTTGTCGACATATATTCTTTTGGGATGTGCATATTAGAATTGGTTACTTGTAATTATCCATACAGTGAATGCAGAAATGCAGCTCAAATTTATAAGAAGGTTACCTCTGTAAGTTCTTTAATCATCAGCTTATTATCATTTACATGGCCTTTCTTATCAAATTTCTTTATATGACTATCTTCTTGATTGATTGACGTGCATTTCACTACATTTGCAGGGTATTAAACCTGCTTCCCTCAAGACAGTGGGTAACACACAGATTAAGGAGTTTATTGAGAAATGTCTTCTTCCAGCATCTGAGAGATTGTCTGCCAAGGAGCTACTCAAACATCCATTTCTTCAGCTTGAGATTCCAATACTGGAACAGATCTGTGATCCCTTACCGGTACCTGACCAGTTTCCTATATCACTAAGTTTACCCAAGTCTGGCCCTCTATTCATGGACATGGATATCGACGAAAAGCAACTTTCAGAAAGTACATGTACCGGAAGCAACAATGGAAGTCCAAAATCTCCAGTTTTGGAATATCAGAGAGCACATAAGAACAATGAATTTGGGTTAAAGGGGATGAAAAATGATGATAACTCTGCGTCTCTGACCTTACGAATCTCTGACTTGGGTGGTAAGGAATTATGAATTTTGGAAGACTTGCTGTTACTCATATTCGCAAATGCAATAACTTCAACTTGGTCATTGCTACTTGCAGGTCGGGTGAGGAATATTCATTTTATCTTCTACCTTGACAGCGATACCGCAATATCTGTGGCAAGTGAGATGGTTGAACAACTAGAGTTGGCAGATCATGATGTCGCTTTCATAGCTGAACTTATTGATTCCTTGATTGTGAAACTTCTCCCTGGTTGGAAGCCATCGTCTTATGGTTCCTCAAATGTTGCAATAGGTCCTTGCACTGAGTCCCCAGTCTTTGAAAATGGAGAAAAATCAATTGCATACCCTTGGAATTCAATGTTGAGTAGTGTTCCTGTTGGAACACTAGCTGAGCAAGATGATCTCTCTGGGTTAACAAGGAGTCATTGCTTACAAGCTGATGATAGTAATATCAGTGACAGCCCCAATAATGAGATTTCTCAATTTGTATACAATTCCTCTCCAAGTTTAGCTAACATGGGAGATCAAGAATCTCAGTCATCAATTGTTTCAGAGATACTTGTCCAAGGTGCTTCATCTATAAACAGTAGAACGTCTGAATATTACAATAATGATGGAAGCTTCAAAGGCACAAATGGATATGTTACTGAGTCAAAGCTTGGAGATGCATATCTCAATTGCAAGTTGGATAGACAAGATAGTTATGTAGGAGAATTCGTTTCAATGAACGAATCTACAGAGAACTCAGAGTGGTCATTCCCCAAGCAAAGTGGAGCATCAAATGTTATGAGCTTGACGAGCAGCTGTTCTTCTCAATCATTAGCTGACAAAGACGGATATGATGATCTAAAGCTGGGACTCGATGCAATAGAGGCACAGTACCATAATTGGTTTGTAGAACTTACTAGGATGAAAGAGGAGGCGCTGGAGGCCACCAGAAAGAGATGGACAGAAAAGAAGAAGTTAGCTGCTCATTGATTAAGAACCTATCAGCCAGTTGGTTTTTGTGTGTTTTCTTCTATCTTGTTTATAATAACATTCACTAATACTTTGTTTAAGGGTTGTAATATGTATTAACTGAATCCTGTATTGATTACGGCTCTTTTTAGTGGAAGCTGTGGCACTTGGGACTTCATCTTGTGCTCTGCGAGCTAATTTCTTTGTTGACTTTGTTTGTAAGTGCAGTGCTGTGTATATAATTGTCCAAACTTGCTGGTTTTTACATGATATCTGATCTCTTCTCTTACCAGCATTAGCTACAATCTTTACTGCTAGAATGAACTGCTAATTTTGTTTTAAGCATTGTTGTGCATGTCAAATGTGGGAAGGCATCAAGGGCTCACAGCAGAGTCCATGTAAGTTCTCAATTCTTAGTTGCTATTCACAATTTCTCAATTTGATGTCAAATAATTATCTCCAGTCTACATAGACATTTCAAATCTGTAACATCGGAAACAAGAATGCGTGAACAGGACTATTGAACTCAACTTCGAATCATGCAAGGATGGAACTTGAAACATGCGAAGATCTGAGTATAACTTGTGAGGCTTACAAGGCAAAAATATGGATGACAAGTCCTGAGCACATCACATCTTTCCACGCGTGTCATTCAAGCAAAAGTAAAATGCTGTTGCTGGCTTATCAGCTGATCTAATCTGTACCTACCGTTAACAGGCCTTTCCGAAGTTGCAAAGGGAAATCAAATAAAAGAGAGAAAGGAGTAGAATTGAGAAACGACACCAAGAAAATAAGACCAATTCGAGTTAGCAAGCCTTCATCTGCCCTGATGAAGGAGCTGTAAGGACGCTGCAGGATGAACAAGAATGATTGAAAAATAAGACCAGTTTTACAAGTTAAAACTTGAGGCATCGTCTTAAACTGTGGAAACTGAATATCATAATTTAGTCAAATCTAATAAGGAGATAGAAAATATTTCTCCCATGCAATTAGGTGAGCAAGTTCAGCTTAACCTTGTAAAACTCATGAACTCAACCCTGACACAACCGACCAGTTGAACAAGGCATAGCATTTCCATTGTTAAGCGGATGAGGTTCACTACCTAGTACCCTCATAGCCGCCAAATTCAATCCGAACACCCCCCCTTCTATTAAATAAACCGAGATGTTTATGAGTGTTCGTTTTCTCAAAGCTTGAGTTATTATATTTCTTCACTAGAATTAGTCGTCCTTTGTTGAAAAACAAATCAGAGAAGGAAAAAAAGAAAAACATGGTTACATTGAATAATATTTTATGACAAGAAGTTTAAAAAAACTCAAATTAATTTAATATTAAAATTAAAATTAAAAAAAAATTTAAGTTAGTAGAGTTAACTCGTCAAACCCATAATCTGTATCATAAAAGTGTGATACCTCAATAAAAAAATAAATTTAATATTAAATGATGAAATTAAAAAAAATTAATTAAAAAAACAAATTATTATTTTAATAAATAGTACTTTACGAGGAAAGTAGAGTAAACTCCTCTTTTAGTTTATAGTTAATAATATATAACTATTATTTTTAATCAAGTGATTAATGAGAACTTAATCAAATCATAACTAAGATTAATTTTTTTCACAAAAAAAAAAAGTAGAAGTTGGAATAAGCGGAAAGAAGTGCCTTTTCTTTATAAAAAAATAATCTTCTTCTCATCAATTTTCATATTTTATCCACTTCTTTTTCTTTTTTTCTCTATCTCTTAAGTAATAAAAATAAATAAATTGAAAAATAGTATTAAATGGACAAAAAGGATTAAGTTATTAATAGATTTAATAACATAAAAAATAAATTAATATATAGTTTTTTAAATAATAAGGCTAATTAATTAGTTTTGCTAAAACTAAGTTATAATTAACTCTTAACAAAATTAAAGAGAAAAAGTCTCTCTCTTCCCCTCTCAATTATTCGGTGCATAAATGAGAGATTCAATCAATATTCCAAATAAAAAGGCAGAAGCTTGGAGAAAGATAATGAAACTGAAGGACAGTGTATGGGAGCAGTGCTCGTGAATAATTGGTTATGGCAAGGAATTTTCTATATGGTGAGACAATTGGTACCCTTGTGCTCCATTTGTTAAAGCTCTTCGACGAGGGATAATCATTGAATCAGGTTTATCTGGGAATTCAAAATTGTGTGACGTGATTCAAGAAGGACAATGGATGTGGCCTCCTGCACGATCAAACCAGATGGATCAAGAAAGTTTCTTTATATGTAATGTGTAATTTTGATGATGAGGATCGCGATCATCTTTTCTTTACCTGTACGTCTCCTTACTAAAAGGACTTGGCAGCAGCTATTGCATCTATGTAAAGTGCACAGGCAAGTCGGGAACTGGTCTGCTGAAAAATGAATATTGTCTATGGCCTATGGGGAAGGCAATGAATTCAGAAGATTTAGATAACTTGGGAGTCTTTAGTTAAGTCATAATATCTGTTTACCGTTGTTTTTGCTTACAGTACATTCTGTGAAACTGATGTTTTAATAATTTATTAGAATTAGAATATCCAGGACGAAGGCTTAGTCTAAAAGCAACAATCATTGACGGGCTTAATGCTTTGTTAATTATATCGTTAGTGTAAACTTTTCATCTTGTTTTGGGTTTTGCTTTGGCCCCTGCCATTAACGTCTTTGTCAACCTGGTTTTGTTTATTCAATTTACTATATTTTTCTTATTTGGATTCGTTACTCCATCAATTATCTTATTAGGGTCTCTGATTAGATTACATATTTCTCAATCATTGATGCCTTATTAATGTTCTGATCGAGTTTATCCTTTAAAGCAAATTCTGGTTTAATGGCTGGCTAGTTTCTTTTCTTTGCCTTCTCTTGCTCTGGTTTCTCCGGAGAAGCAAAGTTTCCATGGCTGAGGGCGCAGTTGGGCCACGGTTGTACTGTTGTTTTAAGTGCAGAAACCTTGTTTCCTGTCACGATGATATTGTCTCCAAGACTTTTCGGGTGAGCTTCATTAATCTCTCAAGGTTTCTTTTTTTTTATGCTGCAATGTAAATAAGTAAATAACACTATAAAACACGAAATTAACGGTACGGTTCACATAAAAAAAAATTTCTTCTACATGTTCGATTAGCCTAGTAATTACAATTTACAGGATCTTCGCATGTCAAACATATGGAATCGAAGGATCCATATATACATGAGCACGATCTTAATTAAGTCATTTAATTTCAGTGTTGCTATAATTCAAGAACTTGGTTTATTAAATGATCCTTCTCGACATTTGGATGATAATATTTCAAGTTATTTCACAACAATGGATATTTTCTTAGGCAAACAATGGTAGAGCCATTCTGTTCTCCCATGCAATGAACATTATCTTAGGGCCGAAAGAGGACCGCCGGCTTATCACTGGTGTCCACACGATCGCT
>Ga0307517_10004114_pt1 | contig 22457 bp, 21 predicted proteins | sample 23_EM_MG_FD_194515 | JGI IMG/M metagenome (GOLD analysis project Ga0307517, IMG submission 194515) | Populus trichocarpa ectomycorrhiza microbial communities from riparian zone in the Pacific Northwest, United States - 23_EM | ecosystem: Host-associated > Plants > Roots > Unclassified | place... | reverse complement strand
TGGCTCAGCGAAGCGATCGTCCCGAGGTTTCGAGGGTGGAGGTGTGTTGGAACGTTGGCAGTTTGTCGCGCATGTCTCCGGTGGGGGTTGGGCTCACTTCGAGTCAAATGAATGTGGGCACTGAAGTTGTGAGGAAAAATGAATAGGTAGAGCTATTTTACACATACCAGGGATGGTGTCCGGCCGATAAAATCGCATCGCACACTGAATCCTATGGTCACCATCAAGGTAATAGTTGATGTGCGATTCGTAGTTCCTACTCCTTCTGGCGTTACATGATTACACAATATTTGTCGTCGTCAGACTCGGTCATGTTGTACTCCACTTGTTTCTGCGTCTGACGAATCTGTCGCTGCATTGCGACACGCTGAGCCTCGGCTGCGGCTGCCTCTGCTGCGAGGCGCTCATTGAGCAAAACCATTTGGCGTCGATGCTCCTCTTCAGCTCGCTGTCTCTTCATCCTCTCTCGTTCCTCCAAACGCCTCGCCTCCCGCTCTGCTCGCATCATCTCCTGTTGGCGCGCCCTCGCCCTCGCCTCCTCCTCCTCCCTCACTCTCCTCATTTCCTCCTCCACCCTCCTCCTTTCCTCCTCCATCTTCCGCTTTGTCTCCTCTTCCCTCTCTCTCAACGCCCGCGCCATTTCCTCTTGCGCCTTCTTCAAATCGGCCTGGTATCGCTCTTCCTCCTCCTTGAGATCCTTTGTGATTGCCGCTCCGGCGGCGGTGTTCGCGACGTCTTTGTGCTCGTTCACGAGTTCGTTCTGGATCTGGAGTACAACCGGGTGGTTGTTCATGATGTTTCGGATCACATCGTGCGCAGACTGTTCGGTGTTATAATGTCGGACCATCCGAGCGCCTTTATCAAGGGCCGGTTTGAAGAAGTTAGAAGCTAGCTCCCTCTCGCGAGCCTCGCCAGCCTCATGTAATACTTCTCCCCACATGTTGGTCACGAGAATCACGTTCTTCAAACTCGTGTCCCCACAGAGTTCACGGAATATCTTGAAGTTTCGCCCTGCGATTCCGCCGAAACGCCTATCGGATATGCGATGGATGTAAATGACTCCTGAGAGCTTCGTCCCATTCTCATACCTAGCAACTGTGGTTCAGATCGTAGATGGACGTGGGCGCAACGCCCGCACTTACGTTTTGGCCAAGAAGGCTGCGATCTTCTTCAAGATGTCCGTATCGCTCTTCGTGGTGTCATCGAATCCAGGCGTATCGATGAGCACCGCTCGCCTCCCGTCGAGCACGAACTCATCTGCGAGCTGGACCTCCTCTGTGCAGGACTCGAGGTCCACTCCGACCCGTAAGTTTGAATGGCTGACAAGATTGATGAACTAGGGCATTGATTAAGTTCTGGGGGGTGCCGAAAAATTGGGTGGATCTCACAGATGTCTTTCCGCTCCCAGTTGCACCCATAACGCTGCGGGACTGTGATCAAGATGCCATTCAAAGAGTAGGGGCCGGGGATGCTCACGCAATTGTGACGGGACTCGAATTGTTAGCCATTGGCGAGGAGTAACGGATCGAAAGAGTGATTGGAAAAATCGACCAGACCTGAGAGATCTGATTTAGTTACGGTTCACAGGCGTCTAAACGGAGACGAGGACAAAAGGGGAGATGTACCGGGTTGGACTGGATGCAGAGTTGGCTAGCGAACTGAGGGTACCGTATCTTGAGCGGTTACACAGAAGGTAGGAAGAGACCTGCGGCGACACTCTGTCTACCTCACCCCTTTATTCGAAAGTGGTGGGACGGTGACGGTAGGCAGGAAGGGCTATGCATGCCGAGTTAATAAATAAATCAATTCAGATGTTGTTCATCGTAGACTCCATCGGTGGCTCCTGACCACCATTGAAGTGACCTATGTAAAAGGAGGGGAAGGGGTGGACCTTTCTCGGGTCGTGGCTCCCTCCCGGCTTCCCTGCCCTTGCCCGTCATTGTCAGGGCTATTCCCTCCTGGCGGTGCTTTTTGATGGGCTCTCGATCGGACACTTGCTCGCTTCAGCATCGGGTACCCTTGTGGTTGTGGAAAAGTGCCAGCATAAGATAGAGGTGGATGGACTTGGTATCCATGTGCCAGGTTTATCGACCAGACTTCTCGTCCAGCCCCAGGCGGTGTTTGTGCCCTACACCCCAAGATATGAGTGTGGCGGGGGCGAGGCCAACGCGTATCAATCTCAATTCTTACCGTAACAACAGGAGGGTCGGTTCCAGTTAGATGAGCGGCCATTGAGACTCCCAGATTCTCATGAATTCGGCTATGGAGCCTGTCACAAGGAAGTCCGAGGGTGAAGGTTGTTCGATATTCACGCACGCAGACCGTACCAGAGCAGCTCTCGTTATCGGATGGCTGTGAAGTTTCTGGGCCCCAAAATCGGGTCTACCCACTATCCTCGAGGGCCGGTGGTAGGCGAGCACCCTGCGTTCCATGAGCCCAGCGAATTACGTGGAACCCCATTATCTGCGTTTTCGTAATCCTTAACTGGCGATCGTCAGCGGCAAACGTGGTCTGTTTGGAGAGGTTAGTACCGGATGTCGAATCTGACGTCGATTCGCGGTACAGCCTGTGTAGAAGGTAGCATACCATTAATGGTGGGGTTGAACCAAGCGGGCGCTTGGTTGGACGCGGGGTGAAGGAGTCGCTCGGAAGGTCGGGCTCGCAGCATCAGCATTTTAGTCCCACGTTATATGAATATCTTGGGGGACAAACATGCGCACTAAACGACGGAACACACATGAGCGTGGCGGTGGGTGTGAAAAATCGGTGTTGGGAAAGGAGATGAGCAAACGAGGACTACAAAATGAGCAACGGCTGCGAAGATAATATGTGAGGACAAAGAAGGAGAACGATCTCACTATCTAGCCTCCCCACCCCTCCGTTGGATGGTGGTGCTGGCGATTGCTATCGTTCACGGCACGTTCCCGAGCGAGAAAACTGATCCTGAAGGTTCGGCATTTTCCGGTCTCAACGATGGAGGACCTCAGCACCACGGTAGCGACCCTCAACGGTTTGGCCGATTCCTTCCTTTCAAACCTGGTGAGGAGGATTTCGACTACATATCCCCGCGATCGGATTCCGTACTAACCCGACCCCACTCACCCAGGTTCCGAGCTCGGTCTCCCGCCATCAACGGGAATGGACCTCTGCCAAGGTAAGTCGATTCACACTAGGCCCCGTAACATCTTACGCACCAGATAGCTACGCAGCTACTTGAGATAGAACGCATAATAGTTGGGATCGTATCCAAACTTCGGTTCGCTGCCAATGCATTGATCCCTATCAATCGACTCCCCCCTGAAATCCTCTGCGAGGTTTCCTTTCACTTTCGACCAGTTATCAAGAGAGGATCTGAACAACCTCAGTCAGGGAGTCGGCCGTTCGAGGACTTACTCGCGATCACGCATACCTGCCACCTCTGGCGCATAACTGCAATCGGTGCCGCGGATCTGTGGTCACAGCTGATCGCCAGGGATCCGCGCAAAAGCATGGACGATATGATCCGATTGTTTATCAACAGGTCGGGCGATCTGCCCCTGGATGCGGACCTGGGATACAGATCGGAGGTGGTGACCCCGTACACTGATCGGTTGCGCACTCTTACCTGCAGAGGGGACGCGATCCGCCACCTGGGCAGCCGCGCGGCACCATCGCTTGAGACACTCTATATCCACTCCCGCGATTACTTCTACTTCGAAAGCCCCCCTCTACCAACCATTTTCAACCGTGATTCTCCGTCCCTCCGGGAGCTGGTCGTGAGCGGGCGCAATCCATTGACAAATAACCGCTTCAGGAACCTGTCGTACTTTCGCTTGCAGTTGACGCCTGGACTCCGCTCCTTGCAACGCTACGGGATTGTCCTCAGCTCGAAGAGCTTTTCCTACGCTTCAGCGCCATCCATGATTATCCTTTGCTCGCCCAGGTGTGACACTCCTACCTCAGCCACTTTGCATACCCTACGAAAACTACACCTCCATGGTATCCCCTCCTCCCTGACACGCTGGTTTATGAATTCGGTCAACTTCGCTCCAAACGGGATCGCCATGCAGTTTACAAACATCGTCCCGGAATTCGACTGGTTGTTCCCTCCCGCACTCCCGTTGGAATTGTCTCCCCATGCGGTAACCCCTCTCGAGATCGTCTACGGCTCTAGTCGCGAATTCATTATGCAGGGAACAAACCCCGGGATGCAAATAAGGGTCGCTGTAGCTTCAGGCTTGGATGCAATCCATGGAGAAATCTTTTCGCACCTCGCTCGACAAACAAACCCACAGTCCCCGTTGAGAGAGCTGTGGATTCACATTGAGCGGGAGGAAGAATACAAATTCACCTCTCTTTCCCAATTCCAACAGCTCAAAAAATTGGTCGTGAGGGTAACAACGAACAGAAACCACATTTGTCGGCTTCTCCGTATGCTAGATATCGAAGGGTGCCCACCGTGTCCGCTCCTTTCAACACTCGACCTATCGGGAATACTGGGCGTCGATCTTTTGTTGAAGGTGCTCAAAGCTCGGTCCAAAGTGGGGTGCAGGTTGGAAAGACTTAGGTTGGGAAAGGCCCACATCCTCGTGGAGGACATTGTGAGGTCACGGGTACAGGATTATGTTGACGAGCTCGAAATCTTTGACGTGGATGCAGAGCCCTGTGGGATGGAGCTCCCCGCAGTTTGCGCGACAGAGTTAGGCGAATGGTGGAAACCCTGGACAAAACGTCACAGATTTGAATGGCCCACGGATTCGCAGTATCCGCAGTAAATTGGGGTTCATCGTAGATTAGATTGGTGCAGGGACCTGTGCCTTCCGGTGTCATTAAATGTGATACAGTCGTGCAATTCGAGTCATTGTGGTCCAGGATTGCATAGTGTAGTACATAGGGTGATTATACAGTCTATTTTCACTACCGAACTATATGTTCATCTGAAGCCGATCACTGACACCTCGGGTGCCGGGAGCCGTCACGAAGCAGAATGCTGGCGTTCCATGGAGTAAACATCACTACCCCACGAGTCTCCATGGGGTCTACGTGGAAGGTCAGTCGGCAATACATTACGTGGTGGAGGACGCTTGCGCGACGCTGCCTCCATAGTGTGGAGCGGAAGGGGGCGCTGCCGCGTTTTTCTGCGCTCAAGGACCGTGGTAACGGTTGGGTTCCAGCCGAACAATCGAAACCTGTATTTGTTGCCTTCTTTCATAGAACTGGCTGCCTGGACCCCCCGGTAACGTGGGATCCTCCGAGTCCATGTGGTGCAACCTCTCGTACAAGACCTCGGGTTGCTCGGTAGGGGCAGATTGTTCCCTTTGACGCTTCCTTCTGCAACAACACGCGATCCACGAAAGGTTGATGATCCACAACCACAGCTGGGGGACCAATTGGCACACTTGGAGGAATGGAGGAACCGCGATGAACAGAGCCAAGATCTACTCGAACCATCGTGGAATCCACGTCAGCTCAGCGTAGCTCACTGGAACGGCCGCCAAAGACGTACCTGCCCAAAACTGAAAGAGAAATCCCCATCAACTCCCATGTCAGTCACAGTTATTTCCGCCGTAGATATCCAAACAGCCATGGGGAACATTCCAATGGACATGAAAAACACGAATGGAAACCGGCTGCCGATAGTTTTCCTGTTCGTCGAAATACGGGTTAGATAGAATCTCATCGATTTTCAGGCTCAACCTTACCATACTATGGCAATCTTTGGTCTATATCGCTCTCCGGGTGGCCAAATCTCCTTCCTCGCCAGCACAATCATGATGGGCCACGACAACACCGCGATCGCAGCAATGACGATGGACGGACCAAAAAACCCATAACCAAGTACCTCTTGTGCCGTTACGGACGCACAAGAGCCCTGAGTAAAGCGTTCTCGTGTCGATTTCAACGAGGTGTAAACGACAATGGAGATCCATATTCCGGTGGCGAGGAAAACCAATCCGCGATTGAGGTACCTTTTCTTCCCGAGGACCGCGTCCAGTCGATGCTCATCCCAGAAAGACCTGACGGAATAAACGAGGAAATAGATTGAAACCGGGGACGATGCGATGAATATAGCGACTGTTGCGTGGGGTCGTGTAATGTTTTCCTGGAAGAGTGATACGGAGCATGTGATGAGGAGGGCATAGATGGTGGATATTTGATAGTAGAACGCGTCTTTTACGCGTTTCGGGGCGTGGAATATGAGGATAGCTGGGGGGGGGGGTTAACCATAACCCTACAACACATCCATTCGATCTGCGGGACTTACTCAAACAGAATGCCGTAACATAATCTGGCGGATGGCATAATCGTTAGACAACTGTTCGTTGGAGGAACGAGAGAAGGGACGTACGCGCAATCCGCACGAGTGAGCCAGCAATATCAGGGTTCGGACATATCCCGACCGGACAATTGTCGTCCCCCAGCGGATTCAAACAATAAATCGCAGCAAACGATGCCCGGTCGATTCTCCCCTCCGGTTGTGAAAAGTAATTGACCATCTCCCAGTTCACCGTCATGGAAAAGACATCTTCGTGCATCGATGCTTCTCTTGGATCCTCGGCCCAGCAGTAAAATGTTGATGACGAGTTGCTAACCCTCCGCGGTTCTAGATCCATCGTTTCGAGGTTTGGGACTGAGGTGGAAGGACGGAGGGGGTGGGGGTTTCGCTTTACCAACGCCTAGTGCCCGCTGGGGGCAAAAGGAGCTTAGTCCGTAGGTATAAGTAGTCGCCATGTTGACGGGAGCATAGGCAGATCAGATGGCGCGCGAAATGATCGACAGCGCTGATCACTGTTTCTGTCAATCAACGAGGCGGTTGCACATCAACAAGATCCCCCAGGCACTTGGTCGCGTACCATCGGGTACCATCGTCTCGAATGTCAGATAGAAATCCCGGTGACAGAAATACCTAATCAGGGAAGATTCAGATGACACAAAGTGACATGGCGAGGGTCAACGGCGCTTCAACTTCAACGTTCAATCCGCTGTGCGACGAACACCCTCCACGTTATCCCCCTCTCCTCTGGTGCTCTCGACCTTACATTGCGCTCACGGCCAAGGATCTCTACACCGACTCTCCCTGTATTCAATACTCGCTGTAACACCTGTCGCAGCTGTTCACCGTGGACGCGCGGTTGAATTCTCGGTCCTATCCCCGACCGGCTGCTCGTTACCGGTATCACTGGGCTCGGTGCTACGTTCTGTGTCCTGTCCGATATACCGTCCTACATTTTCGCATGTATGCGTACGCTATTTTATACCTCCACTTGTACCCCAGCGAATATTATAATTATATTTTTGGTTCTTACTTCCTTTCAGCATCTCGTCGGCACTCTGAGTGGAGTCACATGTCGGGAGCCTTCTATGTCGTCGGATACCAGGACGTGACATTAAAATGAGAAGACTTTTGCATTTTAGATGAAGGTACCCGAATTTCTACTACCCGGCCCGTGTACCGTCGCGTATGGGGAGGAGATTTTGCTGATGCAAGATGGTCCTTAGGCTCTACTTCTTCACGAAGTGGCTCGTACCGGTGACGTTGCCTTTACTAATTCCCCTCCGCCATCATCCACACTCTGTCGGATGTAATGTCAAAGGGCCTCGCTTCCTCCCTGGGCTGATCCAGAGGTTCAAATCAGTGGCGAGGTTGTAGATGAAGCAATATGCGATCACAAGCGCGCCATTGGCACCGAAGAGCATAGAGAGGATATTACTCACCAAATCCACGTAGCCAAGTTCGAGATTTTCAAGCGGGTTTCATTTCACAAGCAAGGCGTTTGTTGACTGGAGAAAATCCGTTTGAGACAAAGTGGGCGGATGCGTACACGCTGCGAGACTCGTGTTAGATCTGGGAAACCTGCAAAGGATCTGGTTTGGTCGCCCTGGCCGGGCGTAATTGAACGGTGAGATCCGCAAGAAGTGTGGCGGTTGTGGCTGCACTTACTCGATGAGCTCCCTACGTTCTAACATGGGGCGTGGCGCGGAAAGAAGCTGTGGAATCGACAGCTCGTGGACAAGGTATGTCTCCATCAGTGAGGTCGACGGTCACAATTCGTGCACATTGTAGTCCCATTCTTTGTCAAAGTCCTTTCAGCTGCGTGCCAGGATGAGACCCGAGTCAATAATTCCACTTCTCTCGGGGGGAGTGCGTGAAAAATAGATGTTTTGAAACTGCGCCTCCGATGTAGCAACCAATAAGGCCGTGTCAAGAGTAAGATGGGGTCAGAGATACCCTTGAACCGACGGAATGAGAGGCAACGGAGCAAGGTTTCCAAGTGATCAGCCGATCGCGTTGCAACTTGGTCGCGGACTCTGTAATCCTCTTCACCAAATGGGTCCAGTTGCACGAGGCGCGCAGTGACAGAATGGCCGCCCATCTCTATTAGGGCTCGGGTTCTTCCTCACAGCCTACACGCCGCACCGCTTCCTCACCACCACCTCGCGTTTCGGCGATGACAACCGAATCCCAACAACCCAAGAAGCGGGAAGGAGCTCTCTCCTCGTTGAATGTGGCCATCGACATCGTGAACCTTGCGAAGGAGGTCTCGGACATCACACCAGCTAAGGCCGCTTTTGGCACCGTCACCATCCTTCTCACAATGATCCGAGTACGTCTCTTCCGCGATGCGATGTTCCAAGTTCACACGTAGTCAGGACTCGATGCTTAACGAGCTGGATTATGTCGATCTTGGGCTGTTCTGCGCCGATATCTGTAGAGCCCTCGATCGGGGAATGGGCGGAAAGAGCTTGGACGACCTCAGTCGATCCGTGTGCGATGCAATAAATCAATTAACAACGTGAGTGGAACCGGCAATATGCCTCTCGAATGCCTTCACCCACCATGCTCTCGATCGCAGGACCGTTGGGGAAATACGGGGGAAGATCATAAAGCAGAGCGGGCGTAACTCAGTCTCTCGATTTTTTCATGCCAGTAATGACAAGGAGACTATTGCCGCTTGGAGGTCGGACCTCAACAGAATCCTTGTCGTCTTCAACGTTCGTTCAGTCCGCTCCCACTTGGTCGTCGCTAATTGACTCCTTCAGACTGAGCTGGCCATAAATACCCATACGATAGTCGCGGACGTGCACCAGAATGTGCTGAAAATTCGTGAGGGTACTGACGGGAAAAATCGGGCGGTAGGTGACACATTCTCTGGGATTACTAAATAGATGTTTACCACCGCCTAGACTGAAAACAGGTCAGCATCCTTAGCTACTGGAGGATCCAGTGCCTTAGTATGTTTGCATCCAGCATTTTTGGGGAATCACCACCTCCGCCACCGAAGGCCTTCTTCGGACGTGACGGGTTGATCGAGAAGATCGTCGGTTTCGCGAAAAACCTCACCCCGGCCGCTCTAATCGGTGCTGGTGGGATCGGGAAGACATCCATCGCTCTGACGGTCCTCCACGACGATCGGATCAAACGACGGTTTGGCGACGACCGTCGGTTCATTCGTTGTGACAAGTTCCCCGCTTCGCTCACTCATTTCCTCCGTCGCCTCTCCAATGTCATCGGTGCGGGCATCGAAAATCCCAAGGATCTGTCTCTTCTACGACCATTCCTATCCTCCAAGGACATGTTCATAGTCCTTGATAATGCCGAATCCATACTCGATCCGCAGGGAATGAACGCGCAGGAGATATACGATGCGGTAGAGGAGCTCAGTCAGCTCAGCAATATTTGCCTCTGCATTACGTCCCGGATCTCCACCATCCCTCCCGACTGCGAGTGGATCGACATCCCGAGGCTGTCAATGGAGGCGGCGTATGACACCTTCTATCGCATCTACAAGCATGGCAAACGGTCAGATCTGACCAACAACATCCTGGAGCAACTTGAGTTCCATCCGTTGTCGATCACCCTACTTGCCACAGTCGCGCGCCACAACGGGTGGGACACTGCTCGATTAGTCAGCGAGTGGGACGAGCGCCGGACAGATATGCTTCAGACGGATTAGAGCAAGAGCCTTGCGGCCACCATTGAACTCTCGCTCTCCTCCCCAATGTTTCAGGAACTCGGGCCGGAGGCGCGGGATCTCCTTGGAGTTGTCGCCTTCTTCCCTCAAGGGGTCGATGAGAAGAACTTGGATTGGCTGTTTCCCACAATCCCAGGCAGGAAGAAGATCTTCGACAAGTTCTATGTCCTTTCTCTAACATATCGGAGTGATGGCTTCATCACAATGCTGGCGCCACTCCGGGACCACCTTCGCCCCAAGGATCCAAAGTCATCTCCCCTCCTGTGCACGACCAAGGACCATTACTTTGACCGATTGTCGGTTCGTCCTGATCCTGATGGACCCAAGTTTGGAGAAACGCGGTGGATCGTGTTGGAAGATGTGAATGTTGAGCATCTGCTCGATGTCTTCACAACAATTGATGCGAACTCACACAATGTCTGGGACGCTTGCTCATCTTTCTTTTACTACCTCTACTCGCACAAACCACGGCTTACGGTGCTGGGACCAAGGATCGAGGAGCTTCCGGATGATCACCCCAACAAGCCATTGTGCTTGGTCCGGCTCTCACGGTTGTTTGGAGGGGTCGGAAATTACGCGGAGGAGAAACGGATCCTCACCCACGCTTTAGAGCTCTGGAGAGGGCGGGGGGATGAGGGTCGGATTGCCCAAACGTTGAGGGACTTATCCAGTGCAAACCGGATGCTGGACCTTCATAAGGAGGGGATACAATGTGCGGAAGAATCGTTGAAGATTTTCGAACGGCTCGGTGACACCCAGCAACAAACTTGGTGTTTGAACAGGCTCGCCTGGCTGTTGTACGGAGACAAACAACTCGACGCTGCACAAGAAGCCGCATCCCGTGCTATTGATCTCTTCCCGGAGAAAGGCGAAGAATCTCAGGTCTCCGATTGCCACCGCGTTCTTGGCGACATATATGGATCCAAGGGCGAGATAGAGAAGGCCATCCACCACTACGAGACAGCCCTCGAAATTGCATCCTCTTTCGGCTGGGACAATCGGTTGTCTCTTGTTCACTGCTCCCTGGCACGGCTGTTTTACGATCAAGGCAGGCTCAACGACGCAAACGCTCACATTGAACGCGCCAAGCCGCATGCGGTGAATCACCCATTCTCCCTGGCTTACGCAATGGACTTGCAGGCCCAAGTTTGGTATAAACAGCATAGGTTCGAAGAGGCGAAATACGAGGCATTGCGCGCCGTCAATGGGTTTGAGAAGCTCGGGTCCACGGAGCGTGTGGAATCCACTAGGGGGCTCCTCCAACAAATTGAAGCGGCAATGAACAAGGGCAAGTCCCCGGAAATTGTGCTGCTCCCAACGCGCATCGACTCTCTATTCTCAGCTCAGGGAACCAAATAAAAACATCGACGGCTGTCTCGATCTCTTCTGATGAAGGAACCTTCCTCAAGTCACTAATACCATGTCCCCTCGTCCCATCCCCCGTCATGTTCCTCAATCCCACCTCCCACTTTTTTCTTTCACTTTTGGAACGTTCTCCCTTGTATTTGTCTCTATATCTGTTGTCCCGCTGCTTATCGCTGACTCATATCCTACGATGTGTCTCCTTGTCTCTCGTGTCAAAATTGTTTTACACGTACCCACCTCGTAGGTTGTAACCGCCCTAGGCCGAGCCTCCCCTCGAGTTCAGACTGCGAATGTAATTATCTTTACCGAATGACCCTGGTCGCGCGGAGCGTACAATGACAACATGGACCCCCATCTCCGGTATTATCCTCACAACCTGGCCGCATTCTTGTAGCTACCTTTGGCCCCCGACCACGGCGTCGAGGTCCCAATGGCCCAAGGAGCAGGAGGTGCTCTCTCCTCGTTGAATACGACCATTGATACCCTCAATCTTGCGAAGGAGGGAATGGACATGCTATCGGCTCACATCCAAAGCAAGGAAGAATCGCACGACGGGTGACTAAATTGAGACCGCCGATCGGATAGAATTCGCCGTTGACAGGGATCCTCTGCCGAGTAACGAACATCGCACCTCCAGTGTCAACGACGCCGCTTCGAGGTAATAATGAGGTACTGGGGTTATGAACCACCTCGGTAAGGTTAATCGTTCAAGTCGACGTGGCAAGGCCAGTGAGAGCGCAGATAGTCACAAATCGCTCACATCCGGCATAAGGCATAAAAGGCGAGGAACAGATAGCCCTCTTCCGAGTAGAACGATTGCCTGTTAATTCAGGGCCACTGGGCACGGATTCGGTATGGCTGTTATGTTCGACAGATCAATCCGGTACACGACAAACATACTAGCTGTACGGTGTGTCACTCCTCGTTCACCGAGAATGCTGCTCGTTTCCGGAACTGCATCTCATGATGAAGTACCGGGGGCGATTCTCCCGTTTCGACAGTGGTGAGGTTCCTAACTGTCCAATCGTCGTGATACACTTGGGAGTGGGCCGCCTTTCTCAGGGATAGGACGATCCTCGAAACCATCAATGGGATGAACCTGAATCAAGCACAATATCCAGCTTTTCAGCACTCGAATGGTTCCAGCACTGAATGTGTTCGTACACGTTGGTTCTAAAACGAAACGAACGCTGTCCGTTAGCCATTTCACGCTCATAATGAGGAAGGAGACTCACATAACGGGAAACAGAGCCCGAGGATACTAACAAAGACGAGCAGGGTAAGAGACCCCGACAACCTACAATTATACCTTCGGACTTACCACGGCTCCGGAACTGACAGCCACAGTAACGAAGATTTGGATGGACAATACGGACAAGAAATATCCAGTAGAGTCCTGACATATCGTTCGGTGTACCGTCGTGATGAGCTCATCGCGCCTCCACGGGTGTGAGAAGCGGATGATCGCCATGAACGCGGGGACATCTTAATCACCCGTAAGACACGCAGGACGCAGGACGGGAACGGATTATACATACCGAATACTAAGCTGAGGACAGTATAAGCCATTTGGAAATTACCTCCCAACGCACAGCTCCGATATACACCTTCGCAATCCGGAAGCGTCATTTTCTCCACTGTGCTGCACTTTCAGTAAACCCCCTCCAGCCCGAAAAGAGAGTTACCAACTTGGAGGATTAATTATCGACCATGTCGACGAGAATATTCCAAATATCAGTTGGGAGACCATCAGGAATAACAGTACACCGGTCAGTGGCTTATTCTTCTTCGATACCGCGTACACCCTGTAAAATGGTCAATTTCCTGCCGGAAGCTCAGAGCTTTACCCATACTTCAGCGTCATGAACAACTGACTGAACAGTGTTATGCAAACAAGGAAAACCTGGTCCACGATCACCGTTCGAGAACAGCTTCGGCGAGGTTAGCAACAAGCACCTAGCGGCAGCGTCTGCCAAACACTCACGTCTAGAGAAACATCAGGAAAGAAGGCTGAACAAGGCTGACTGGGAGGCCTACCTCGTCCATACCCAGATTATCTCTCGGCCTGATCCAATACAGAAGCACTAACCCCATGGTTGCGTACCTATTCTGTCGCGGCCAGGTTGGTGGAAAATAGTTTGACCCCCCAGTGCGAGACTTACAAGAACATAGATCGAAAACACTAGAGGATCGATTAGTCTGGGGAATCTTCGAATGAAAATCACCCTACGTACACCACGTTTTTCTCCCCTTCCACGCAAACTTGACCTGCAGCATGATCAAAAACCGAAAACGGGTCGACATTGAACGTAGCAGAACGTACCTCATCCCCAATAGTCAAGAAATAATCGTAAATGTACAAGGCCGAAAACGCTTTCGAGATCGCCTAAATATGTCTAGTGTTAGACCACCCTTCGCGGCTGCGGTGGAAGCGGATCGAGCCCCGGTAACACTCACGTTCAGTGTCAAGCTGTCATTACAACAGATTCCGGAATTTAGCCTAATCTCCGAAGCCGAGAAGTTGGATCTGCTCACTTTTCGCTATTGAGGGAGCTCAGGCTCTGGAGACATAGCTCACTGAAAGGCGCGGTGTTATTAGACGTCATTGTGGTGCAGTGAGGGCGAAGGAGGGGGGAAGGGAGTGGGACTCACATCAAGGCCTGATCGAAGTTCTAGACTATATACAATCGACGTCCCTTGCCCGGATCTGAGGCTTTTCCGCCCTCGCCAGCCTGAACAAGTCCTAGCGGTTCCCATTCAAATGACGTACCTCTCCATCTGTCAATCACCACACGGAGATGACAGAGAGTGAATTGCGGGTGTCGGTCGCAATGAGGGAACAGAGCAGCTCCATACCACTCTATCCTTCTCACTCCATCAGCTGGAGAGTTCCGTCGGACGAGGTTGAGCCTGGCATGTTTCAGAAGCCCATTTAACTGTATCCACGACATAGGAAAGAGGCCAGTGCCCAGGCACGTCAGACAAGGCGACAATCGCTCAGACAATTCAAGGAAGAAAGGGCCTACCATGTGCGTGAGTGACCGCAGCCTGCACGTTTGTTGCCATTCAAGAGGGCTCCGTATCCTGAACCAGGCAGTGAATCGAGTATTCAAAACCCTACGCAACTCCTCGTCAACGAGGAGTTTATCTTCCTCCAGCCCCCCTTTAGGAAACATCACGTCGGGGATCGCGCGATCACGCGGTTTGAATTCTAGCTTAAATAAATTCGCGTGATACATGTCTGCCCCTGAGGCCTGAATATTGAATGTTTGAGCTGTCAAGTAGAGTAAGAACTCTCAATACGTGGTGATGCGGGATAAACGGGACAGACACCATGGCGAAACTAGTCTCCACTGCACACACGCTCCCGGAAAACATTCCTGAGGCATCTTCAGGCGGGTTGGGTGGCTGGCCGATGATTCCAGGTGGAGAGAGGACCACCACCCATAGGAGAGTCAGCGGATAGGTCAACAATTAGGCCCCCCGTTGAGGTTTGTGTCAAGCCCGGATGTTGCGAGATATATAGATGGCGCTAAGACTCTCATGAGTGAGGTCATCACTCCCTCCGGGCGTAATGGGGAAACGATGAAAATATGTACAATTACGAGTACACCTGCACGGTGTACTTAGAATTCAAAAGGAGATATACACAAGGCTCACGTTCAGATGGCATATCAGAAAACATTGCGAAAGATAAGGATGGAGTGGGGAATAGTGAAGCACGGGCCGAGAGCAGGCAGACTTCATTGATCGGGGAAAAGACACGAGAGAAGGGGCAACTCAGAATCACAGTCCGAAGACCACGATTACGAGGAGCCCCTCAAAGTTGAAGTATAGGCAAGAGGAAGAATAAGCCAGCCCGAAAGGGGAACCGGGACTCGAAGAGATCGTTAGGGTCGTGACTACGTAAAAGCACTCCAATATCAGCGGTCTTGTTGAACCTGTTGCACTGGTACACCTCCCAAAACCACACCCTCGGGATTACCCGAGTGGGAAGGGGGTGGAGGGGGTTGCAATACGGGTGTGTGCGGATGGTGTCCCGGGTGCCCTGGGTGCCCTGGGTGTGGGGGATGTCCCGGATGTCCGGCTGGCGGGGGAGGGGGTGTGAAGAATGCTGCCCTCAGCTTCCATAACATAATCCTAAACCACTCCTGATCGGTACCCGTCTTTTCCTGTTCCTCCGTAACTTGGATGAGCTGGCTCAGCTCTTTCTTCCACATTGATTTCCAGTCGAGGTTCCCATGTTCGTCCATATCGAATGCTTCATCTGCATTAAAGGGGGGGAGGATCCCGGGGATTCCAGGAGGAGGAGGAAGTAGATGAGGCGGAAACGGGGGTTCAAACCTATGACGAAGCGAAAACACGTCAATAAATGAGATGCCACCTTGATGTGCTTGGACCTACGAAGGTGGGAAAGGTGTTGCGAAAGGTGGAGGGGGTGGGGGTGGGGGCTGCACGACCCTGCTCGTCCCCTCGTTCTGCGAGATCTCCTGGGGTACCGCATACGCGGCGCTATCGAACGGACTGCCCGCGCCCCCTCCATTCCCGGTACCTCCGGCTGTTCCCCCACCAGGCGGCGCGTAATCAGTGTCCATGTCAGGATCGTCGCTACCTGTACCGGATGCTCCAGCGTTATTGTTCTTGGTTCCTTTGCCTTTCTTCTTCCGAACACGGTGCACGCCCGTGCGCGGGTCCACCGAGTCGTTGACAGTCCAATATGAACCTTTGCCCCTATCCGTTAATGGTCTGGGAACTTTTTCGAAACATGGGTTTAGGGAGAGGTTGTGGCGAACGGAGTTCTGGGAGATAAGCAATGTTAAACGAGACGCGTCAACGACAAGTTCACGAGAGATGTACCTTCCACCCCGCTGGAGCAGTTCGGAAATATGGGAACTAAGATAGTCGTGAGCGAACGCGACGCGACTTGAAAATGAACCAGGCGTTACTCACTCTAGATTCGATAGCGTAGTATATATCCTCCAGCAGAAGCTTTCCAGTTGGTGAGCCTTTAATCGCATAACTAGATGGGTGGCATTAACACTCGATGACGTGGATGAGAAAGGGTGTATGGAGACACGTACCGAATGAGGGTCGAGTAGGGATAGAAAGGTTTACTCCCCGGTGGACCATCCCGTAGCGAATCGAGACTAATCGGTAGGCCGCCGGTAAGGTCGGGATTCGGATCCGGGAAGTATGGATTGGGAGCAGTGAGGATGTTGCCAGGGATCATCTGCTGGAGCTGCTGTTGGGATTGTTGTTGCTCCAGGTCCATAGCAACGGCGGGTTGTGGGGCGCCAAACAGACTCGCTTTCTTGCAAGGGGGTGAACTTGTGGGTTACAGAAAAAAGTGGAGTCGTAGGGAGGAGTGACTGGACGGGTTGAGTGCTGGATCGCGCGTTCGTGCTGGGACGTTGAAGTCGAGGTGAGGCACGGTTGCTTATGTCATCAAGGAGAGGGTCGCGGTTTGCGGAGGCTATGGGCGATAGAGGAATGATGCATCCTGGCAATTAACACTTGGAATCTGAAAGGAAACGACACTCGAGTCGAAATCGCAAGGAGGAGTGGAGAGATTGGAAGGGAGGATAAGATAATTGTTTGTGGTCCATAACAGATTTGTACTTGTTTGAAGGGACAACATGCGCAAATCCAAGACATCCGCCACCACCAAGTTTCGTCTCCGGTCTCCAAGTGTTCATGGAAGAAAATGAAGCCATCCACATAAATATTCCACCTCGGCTGTACCAGGTGCCAGGCGCAGCACTGGTGGTAGGGACCGTCATTGGTGCAGTACGCGGGTCGCGGAAGGAGGGCCTCCGCTTCCTAGCGGAGAACGCGCACCGGGCTCCGACAACAGTCAAGGGCTGGTATTTCTACAACAAAACAAAAAACTACCGAAAAATTCTCGGGGGACTGGTGGAGGGAGGCAGACAGGGCCTCAAGCTGAGTGCAACGGCGGTGGGCTGGGTCACAATCGAGGAGAGTATCCGCAGGTTCGGTCATGGGCTGGAAGAAGCGGCGGAGGTTGGAGCCGGAGTGGGGACGGGAGCGCTGTTCGGTCTTGTCTGTAAGCGCGCTTGAAGTCCGGCGTGGATCGCAGCAGAAATATCTTATCCCTCGCTTTGGAACAGACAGACTGGGCTTGCGGACGACCGGGCAGTCAATCCTCCTGGGACTTCTCGTCGGATTGGGAATGACGGGGATGCGGAAGGGCAAGGAGAGGTTGAGATCAAATGTGGAGCGGTGAACCAAAGTTATATTTCCATTGCGCCTTCTTTTTGCTGCCATTTATCTTTCCTATCGACCACCACCATTCCGCTCTTAATTCGATTCATGCTCAAGTTCTGGTTGCCCAGCGGTGAGACGACGCCGAGGCCTGGGCCAGGCGGCGGGGAGAAACCGAACCCTTTCGATTCTCCCACAAGCCTATCCTCTGCTGATTACAACAACGTTCCGACCACCCCAACCCCCCTCCTCACACCTACAATCATCACCGACGCCCACCTGTTGGCCAAAACCCAAATAGCGTCTCCTACCACAACTTTCCATGCCCCAGTCTTCAAGATAATGGAACCTCCAAAACCCAAGTCAAAACCTCCGTCAACCCAGCCAACTCCGAAACCTCAAGCATCTGGCCCATCGAAGGGTCAGATCCATGTGAAGCTCATTCAAGGAAGAGGTTTGAACGTGCCTTCACTTCAAACTCGTCCATATGTCGTCGTCCAGTTTGAGCAAAACGAATTCGTCTCAAGAGATCCCACGGATGAGGCCGACAAGGAGGTCAAGGGAGTTCCTACCACCTTATCCCGAAATTCTTCTTCAACTGCCCTCGCTACCCTCAACGCTATCGGCAACAGAGGTCCAACGGATAAAAGGAATGGCTCGATAACTCCCAACGGCCGCATTCCTAATTCACAGCCGCCGCCGAAGTCGCTCCTCACATCAAAAACCAATAGCGTTCTTGGCTCAACTCTTAGATCGGTCCACAATCCCGTATGGAAACACGAGGTCTCGTTGTAAGTCTTATAGTCCCCATCCCCGCGTTGGAATCTCCGGCAAACAACCCCACCCTCCGCGCCATGCTCTGTCTCCCCCATCTTTTTCGTTTTCCCCCCTTCTCCGAGGCCCCCTTTTCCGTCCTCCCGGCCTTCCGAGCGACTGCTGAACGATTCTCCGTTCTATCCAGCGATGTTACCTCGGAGGAATCCCATGTGATCTGCAATATCTACGACCGGTCGGAAGACACTCATTCTTTCCTCGGCACTGTCCAGATCAAGCCGACCCTCGTGCATGATCACACTGTCGATCAATGGTACAAGTACGTTATGGTTACCCTGGATCTATGGCACCCAGGCTAATTCTTTGCCCCAAGGTTAACACCGTTGGAGAACGAGCCTGTGAGCGGCGAAATGAGGGTCCAGATCACGTTCGAAGCTTACAAGGTTGGTAACGCCGTCGGCGTTTCCATTTCAGAAACCATGCTAACGGGCGGGATATAGAGTAAGCGCGCGTTGACCCCTAGAGACTTCGAGTTCCTCAAGCTCATCGGCCGCGGGACATTTGGCAAGGTGTTCCAGGTACGGAAGAGGGATACCAAAAGGATTTACGCGATGAAGGTCCTTTCCAAGAAGGAGATAGTGGCCAAGAAGGAAGTTGCCCATACCATCGGAGAACGCAAGATACTGCAACGATCCCTCGATTCGCCGTTCCTTGTCGGCCTGAAGTTCAGTTTCCAGACCGATGCCGACCTGTACCTCGTGACAGACTTTAAGAGCGGCGGAGAGCTTTTCTGGCATCTACAGAAGGAAACGAGGTTCAGCGAGGAGAGGGCGAGGTTTTACATCGGCGAGTTGATCTTGGCGCTCGAACACTTGCACAAGTACGACATCGTCTACAGGTAAGGACCTCGAACGTCCCCACAACTGCCTACGTCGTATGGGTTCCTAATCTTTTTGCCAGGGATCTAAAGCCCGAGAACATCCTTCTCGATGCCACAGGTCACGTTGCCTTGTGTGATTTCGGACTGTCGAAACCGGACTTGCGCACGGATGAGTTGACGAACACGTTCTGCGGAACGACAGAATACCTGGCACCTGAAGTGCTCTTAGACGAACACGGGTACTCGAAGATGGTAGATTGGTGGTCACTTGGTGTGCTTCTGTTCGAGATGTGTTGCGGCTGGAGTCCGTTCTATGCAGAGGACACACAGCAGATGTACAAGAACATCTGCTTCGGCAAGATTAGATTCCCCAGAGGTGTTATCAACGAAGATGGGAAACAGTTTGTGAAAGGGGCAAGTCGATTTCCGTTTCGTGACCGCTGTTCTAACCACCCCCGTGCAGCTGCTGAACCGGAACCCCAAACACCGGTTAGGAGCCCAACGAGATGCGGCAGAACTGAAAGAACATACGTTCTTCGCGCCCCTTGACTGGAAAGCACTCTCCCTCAAGCTAGTTACCCCACCTTTCAAACCTGTCGTAGAATCGGACGAGTCCGTCGCCAACTTCGACCCCGAGTTCACCACTACAGACCTGAACGACAGCGTGTTGGGTGTCAACGACTTCCTAGACGACAACGATCCATCCGAGGCTTGGGTGAGTCGTAGCTCAAGCCAGACGCATCTACCGAACGGGCCACTCGGGTCGGATATCGGCGGACGGAGGCCAAGCGGCGGTGTGGTTGGAGGGCTTGGGATGACGTCTATATCCAACTCGAAACCGAAGGGGATCGAGATTTCGAAGAATGGACCGAAGAAGGGCGTGACAATCAACAGGGGAAGTGGGGGCAGCAAGGGATCAAGGGGTAGGGACAGCCCCCCATTGACGAACAGCGTACAGGAGAATTTCCGAGGGTTCACCTATCATGGGGAGGACGCGGGCGACCTAATATCAGCCGCGATCGGCAAACTAAGGGGGGAGGCTAGGACGGAGGATGCGGTTGAGGACGATGAGTTGCCGGAGCCTACCACAGAAGATGAAGTGGAGGATGTCGCGAAACCTGCTGGACGATACGCGAATCAGCGGAGAAGAGGACACATCGACGACTTCTGAACCTGGATGCGCCCATCCGAATATCCCCTTTGCTTTGAATACTCCTCTCTGTCCCTCAAAGATGTGCAAAGTCGACCGTTTCTTGTAACATCACAAACAATGTCTCCGTTGTACTCCTTCCCACCGTTATGGAGAAGCCTATGCCATTGTCATCCTATATTCGAATCCCCCACCGTACAGCTGCCCCTCGTTTTGGGGCCTACCCTGTTCCTTATACACACGCTATCCTGGGGCCGCTCCCCATTCTTCTCGTCAGTGTACATTTCCTGACTGTAGCCCCTTCACATCCCGATATGCTTTCCCCCCTCCCCACAGTATTTGCCCCATGTTCACAACTACTCCGTCACCACAACTAACCACAGTAAACCCCGTTCCCGGTATATCTCCCTCGACGTTTTCTTTTGTAGATGTTCCCTTTCCATCATGTCTTTTTGTTGTTTCCAGGAATCTGATCCCACCCTCTTCGTATACACCCACAACTAATTTTCCCCACTAGCCTTTTGTATTCCTGATACACACAAACTTGTTCGTTCTCCTCCCCCAACTTTGATGGCGTACTGGGCCCAGCCCAGACCGTAGCTAATGTCGCAATCCCTTTCGATACAAGACTTTATTTCTTTTTCTTTTACCCAAATCTAATTTATTTCTTCTACAGTATGCTCGATCCTTGCGTATTTTGAGATGAATGAAGCCGAGAACCCTCTAGATACACTAACGCTACATCTAGCAAAGTCTACAGTTGGGCAGATTGATGGAGCGTGTTTGGCCACGGTCTGGATCGGGATTGCCGTGGGCACCGGGGTGGTGGTTACCAATCGTGCAAGGAAAGACAACCTGGTCGGGAAACGTTCATGCCAGCTCTGAGGAGGGAGGGTATAATCTTTCCCTGAACGATTGTCTGTTCGACGACGGTGTCGACTTCGTGCGGAGTGACGCGACCATACCAGACCGATTGTCCTGCAGGTGTACAGATCTATGTATAGAAAGCGATAAGATACTGGTTAGGACGGATTTCAAAGATAAGAGATAAGGACTTGGAGAGAGATAACGGAAGTTCGAAGTCGGAATGGTGAGTACTGCAGCGCTGAGGCACTGAATACCAAATGCACGAGATCGGATTTGGGTAACCCCGATGCTAGTGGAGATGCAAGTGTGCAATCTGTGACGTCAAGGTTCCCTCGCGTTACTCGGGATCGGTATCCAAGCCGAAGGAGGGAAAGCGCGTCGAGTCTGAATTGGTAAAGAGAGAACTCGAAGCGCTCACTCACGATGACGTTTCCCGCGTATTTGTGCCCCCCAATGTGAGAGTTCTTGAGAATCAGCACACGCTTGAGGCCCCATAACATTTGAGGGGAGATGTTTCCGGGGAATGGGGCGGGTTCCTTTGATTCGGGAGCACCATCAGAATCCCCCTCTTCTGTTCCCTCCTGTTCAGAGTTCGCTGGGGAGGCCTTCTCGACGGGGGGTTTCGATGGAGGAAGGACGTCGTGGAGATGGTCGTGATCGAGGTTAGTATCCACTGTCCAATTACGCTGCTGCAGAGCGTGGATGAATTCTGGATACACGGGTTATTTTAAGAAAGGTGCCACGTTTGATTTCGTGATGAAAAAACGCACCATGTTCGAGAATAGGAGCAGTAACATGGCAACGGTTGTCTCGTCGCTTGTGGGAACCTTAAGAATGGGGACAGGTGAGTGAGGGAAAGGATATCATCGAAGAGGGGCAACGCACAAAGTAGGATCACGCAGGAGTATGGGATTGGTAGGATTCCGAACGGCAACTCTCCATCCTCGTGCTCCTCTGGAATGGATGGGATGTACGTCGTGCTCGGGCTTATCACCTTCTCGTATAGCAGCTCCGCACCCTTGGCCGTACTCTCGACCCCGAACGCGACCCGGTACTCCGGGAAGATTAAGACGGTTTCTCGGTCATGGTGTTCCGAAATCGTCGTGTGACTTCCGTTGAGAATAGAGATACGGGTGCCTTCCTGCTGAGTAAACACTCCGCGAACAGAGTGGTGGAGCTTTTTAGCTCCCGCGTCCGCAGATTTCGCAAATGATGACTTGGAGGAGTCGGATAGGGCATTAATTAA
>Ga0307517_10004113_pt1 | contig 22462 bp, 23 predicted proteins | sample 23_EM_MG_FD_194515 | JGI IMG/M metagenome (GOLD analysis project Ga0307517, IMG submission 194515) | Populus trichocarpa ectomycorrhiza microbial communities from riparian zone in the Pacific Northwest, United States - 23_EM | ecosystem: Host-associated > Plants > Roots > Unclassified | place... | reverse complement strand
ATTGTTCTCCGTGGAAATAACGCATTGGGGAGAGTTCACCGACCGCTAGGATTGATCACGGCTCGATCCCTCCTGGACACCAAGAAGACCATTCCCTCCACGCTTCCTCCAATCTCTACTTCACGACCCAAGCGAGCGCTAGGCTCCTGAACCCCCAACCACTAGTGCCCGAAGGCGGGTATAACGGCCTACAAGTCTTCGTTTTCACTGCAGGCATCACAGTCTTAAACTTCGCCATCCTTTACGTCGCAACACGCTATCACTCCGAACGCCTCGGCCAGGAGAACTTTTCGCGAAGCTACTCCCAGTACTTCAACAATCCCAAAGACCCTCTTGAGACCAGCCCCTACAGGCGGAGACGGCCACTAGGAGAGGAGCTCAGAATATGGGACGTTTGGATCGCCTCATGGTATTTGCTTTGTCGTCAGCCTGAGTCTCCGTTGGAAAGGCGAGGGCTCGGCGCGGTAACGTTGGCCTCAGCCTTGGTACAGTCTTTTCGTGGTCGGTTGCGGCCTCCCTGCTGAACGAGCCGTGTGGTGGTGGTTCGCTTGAACTGTATCCGCCGAGAGCACACACTGGGTGCTCGGGATAGCATTGACACGTCCGTCGCAGAACGGGAGGGGTGGGAAGGTTCGACTTTCAGGGGATATCCTTGTTGTAGCACACCGGAGCCCAGGAGAATCGTCAGACCGAATTCATGGCGACCACGTATGTCCCCTTGTAACACTTCTCGATGCCTCGATGATCATTGAGCTAGGAAGGAGTTCCGCTCACCGCAAGGGTAGTGTTGCGGGCGTAACGTGGACGAAGCGGAGGCAGTCAACTACATCCTTTCCAACCATCCCGACTGGAAAAAAGGCTATCATCTACTCACCGACCGCTGGGTTGTCATGACCGTCATCGTTGGGGACCTCTCCAAAGATTGTGGCCTCACTGTCTAAGTAGGTAGTATTTGGATTGGTGGTGGATATATGGGTCTCGGTGTAGTGTTCATGGGTGTTTGGATGGGGAACAACATCTGTACCCCTGGAGACGATGTGAAGTCGGAGAAACCGGAGGAAAGGCTAGTAGTTCGTCACCACTCCGAAACTGGAAATCCTCTGCTCTTGCCCGTTCCTGCCCCACCTTGAGGAACCGCCTCTTGGGGCAGCGTGATGTCTTCTTGCGTCCGAGCTTGTCCGCTGGTTGGGACAGGGCAGAATGCAGGACCAAAGAGGCTGACTCCAGAGTATCCCCCATCAATTAGAACCGCTAGGCACTCGATTCCCTTGAACGATGCGACAATCCTGTTGTTCGAGCGTGGATTCCGAAACACAGTGACGGGGAATCGGGCAGCGAAGAAAGCGGTCTTCGTTGTAGCACATGCATACAAAACCGATGCTGGTGCCACCATGGGCACGCGCCCTGTTACGATCTTGAACGTAGACTTGCTTGAACAGCTACGTGTAGGAGGATGCACAACAGTCGCTCTGGTTGCACTTTGGAAAAGCCTGTGGCACGCCCTACGACGTCATTCAGGACTCGAGCGCTTCGAAGACTTCTTTGAAAACGTCGCAGTTGGTTTCCCCGTCCGCCCCGGCTGGGTAAACCGCAAAGATGACCTCTTTGAAGCGACCGACGAACACTTCATCGAATAGGATCGCTTTCGTCTTAGCGCAGCGGACAACCGTACACGCCGGGGCCCGCATCCCATGGCACTCAGTCGCAAGCCTCAGATCACGACCAACTAGGAACTGGCACATGCATATGACCAATGCTTGATTCCTATTACGTGCCACCACCCAATAGAACAATCTGATCTTCTCCCCGGGGTCACGAAGGTCCAAGCTGTCCGAGCCTTCTGGAAGTCGGGACCCAGCGACTGTGAGAACGGCAACAGCTTCCCTCTTGCCGTCCGGGAGATCGACGCAGGGGTTACCTAGGTCGTCTTCGAGGATGGCGACCGCTGGGGAGTAAATGCCTGCATCTGAACCTGGCCTAAGGTTGGGCCAAGGGTATTATTCTTCCCTGAGGGATATGTACGGAGCGGAAGAGTGGCACAGTGCACATTCCTGTTAGAGAGTTCAGCGTGTTGAAACCCCCCAGAGGACAACGGTGACGAGACACCACATACCCAGGTCTTACAAAGTGTTCTCCTTCGTCCACCGGCTCTGTATTTATCACAAGTGAGATTCAAGATGGTTATCGTAGGATCCTGCTGGATACACCCCCTAACAGTCGCGAACGCGTCCAAGCTTTCGGCCCTGACCGTAAACGGGAGAAAACGGTCAACCGTCCTTGTTAAACCGCGGGAGTTGCTGGGCGTAGAAGGTCGAATCCGCGGATGTGCCTGTAGTGGCGACGGTGGTGTCGGGCGTGCGAGAGATCGTGTGTTCGGTGACAGCGTGCAGCCCGTCTGCGATCCAACGCAAAGGCAAGGGTGGCGACTTTAAGCAACTGTCCTGCTGCCTTGCAGAGGAACCGCAGGACCCAAAGCCGGAGAAAACCCTAACGAAAGGCATCGTCTACTATGCGAACAAACCTCGTTTGACCTGGACAAGGTATCGACATCCGCAGGGGGCTACCTGTTCCGGAAAGTCTGGGACAGTGGGATCGGGTTGAGTTCAAGATTGGCAGACTTGCTGAACGATTCACTATCCGAAGCGGAACTGCCTGTGGTCGCGCAAGTGAGGGATCCGCTTTTGTCAAATCCTTGTGGTTTGACTGACCAAGGTTGAGTGCAACCAGTTACTGAGACTTGCCCTCGAAAAGGCCACGGGAGAAGGGAAGTATCCCGGTAATAGGGTTGAGAACCGCTGTGGGGGAAACAAACGGTGGAGCAACGGCAAGAGGAGAGTGAACGATGCAACGGTTATAGCGCTAAGCCGCATGAATAACCTACCCCTGCATAGCGTCGCGCAATGATGAGTTGATCAGCGGATGGAAAAATAGGAAACCGGGGGTGACGTGCCCGTTCTGCTGACCGGAGCAAATGCACTTGGCGAGCAAATACGATCCGATCGCAGATGCGCAATACAACGCCATCCGCTTGAAACCAAGACTTGCGACGAAGAACGCAACGATGAGGTCCTGTCCCTCGGACATGTAGTCAATGCTGCCGCAGAAGCGGGATCAATCGTGACAATTTCGGGGCGACCGACCGGGAACCAACCCAACATGGCGGAGTTATACTGGAAATGGCCAAAATCGATCAATAGCAGCGCAGGTCAGCAGGATGACCGTGGTGAGACCCTTTCCTCTTGAACCTTAGCGCTCATGCTCTCCAACCAAAGACATAGTGAGAAGCCTCACCTGGTTTGGATCGTACGTGCGAATATGACCACGGCCCAAACATACAGTAAATCGCATGCGAGGACGGTCGCCCGCATATAGACTTTGCTCCCATCCGTTTCGATACCACGCGAAGCGTCGAGGGCGAACCACGACGGTTCTATCCACGAACCGCTACAAATAAAAAAATCAGGATGCGGTTGCCGATGTGGGTTAACCATCAAGTACACTTTACCGCATAACCACGAGACGTATGCCGTTAAAGGGGGGTAATCAAGTCCCCAGTACTGCAGATCGTATTTGTACCATTGCCACTGGAACGGGAGATGGATCGTTATCTCCATCCAATGCCTTTGGGCCTCACAATCACCAAACATCGATGGGGCATTCCGTCCTAGAGATAAAAGATTGGTTATACGCGCATCAGTGATGCCCTACCAGAGTATGACCCCAAGCCAATCGCCCACTTGATCCATATTGCGGTCAGTAGCACACACGGGAGAATCCAACGCTTGATCCCTTCCTCATGCATCCACCTGATCCACCTCCTCGCAAACTCGCCTTCCCATTCTCCATGTTCCTTCGCATGTTGATCGACCGCGTGACGTCAAGGCCAGCGATGGACCCGATACTGGAGGGTTTCTTCGACCTTCTCGTGATGGATGAGAGGTGATCGTGCGGGTGCATGGACAGACCCGAGAGGTGAGGCCTGTGAGGGACGGGTAGGTACATGTGATTTGTAGCCGAGTGGCATGACTCCGCTTGTGAAACGGACGTGCTCATTTTGCGTGCTCACTATGATCCTACACAGATCTATCCCGAGGAGTGCATAACAACAGCGTGGAGTACATGATGCCTGAAGTTCGAAAACCTAGCTACCAAGAAAAAAAAATACAGCGAGTCAAGTCGTCGGCGTTTTGTGTCTAAATCAACCACTCGGAAAGTGGGAAGTAAAAACGCGTAAAGTGCCTTGAACAACGTGAAAGAAAATCGAGTAAACAGAATCATAGGTGAAGCAACATTTTTTTTAGCGTGCCAGGGCACGCGGTACCACATCCTCATTATCGGGTATCTGCCCTGAGCTGCGCACCGAGCTCATCCAGTGAGGCTCGCAATTCGTGCGCTTTCAATCCTCCTTCTGTGCTAGACGATCCGATCCCGTTATCGTTTTCCGGAGGGTGTATCGACGGCGACCGAATTCGTGGTGTCCCACCATATCCCCCTTCAGACTGGAAAGTTAATTCCGGGTATGGAGAGGGCTGAGACGAGTGATTGATCGAGGTCCAAATCCGTACCGCACCGTCGTGACTTCCCGTGGCGAACATGAAAGGATCTGCAGCAGGGTTCCAGGCCACACATGTTAAGTCTCCGCCGACCATCTGTGCCCGGACGTGGTGCAGCAGTGCTCCAGATTCACGATCCCAGATATGAATGTCGCCGGCTGTGTAGGGGATATGAATGAACGCGTTAGCAAAACTTTCATCGATGGGCCATTTTAATAGGGGAAGTAAGGGTCGACCTTTTCCAGCACACACAATCAACTGATCATCCTTTCCACCAAAGTATGAAGGGCCAGCAAAGTCTACACTAGCTTTAGGCATGTACGTGTGTCGTAAGCTTAACCGGGCGGTGGTCTCTGGAGCAGCGTCTGGAGAATTCGTTTGCTTTTTGATTTGAACTTTCCACAGCTGTGGTGGCACCTTCGTAAACATGTAATTAGTGCGTCAACCCATGCATTAGGACCGTGGGTGCTGATCTGGGCAGTGCTTACTTTGTTCTCATAACTGACAAGGACGAACTGGTTGTTCTGTGATATCGTAACGTCCTGGACCTCATGAAATATAGGTACGCGACTGCACAGAGTGCGTCAGTCAATTTGCTGAAGGTATCGTGACAAAAATGGGCAGACTTCTCTATCTCCTTCCGGTCAAGGTTGTAAGCTGTCGGTAATCAATGTCAGACGGGACTTGGTTCAGTGCCTGTAACATTGCTTCGGCACCCACTGATGATCTGTTTCTCATTCCTGAACTTGGAAGGCTGCAGCCCGTCCGAAGACTTGGTCACTGTGCCGACGGTAAAGAGTCGTTGACCATCCGATGTCACTGCAACATCGTGGAGTGACATGTGCTCAAATTCGTATGTATCCAGCAGCTAGACCCTCATGAGATAACAAGGAAGGTACCGGGTGAGCACCAAACGTACGGTTCCATTAATATCCTGCAGGATGAACGATCAGAAAATCTGAAAGAGATGTCAGTATAGAAGTCAACGCACCAGACGAACGATGCTATTCTCCTCAACAGATAAGAACGCTGGTTATGGGTACCCAGCTCGTTAATATGCCTCCCAACCCTCACCCGGGCCGACTTACCTTCACCACCAGGCATCCATGTCATGGACTGCACTGGACAGTATCGCTCAATAGTCTTCCTACACACACCGTCTTGTGTCCAAATCTTTATCGCCCGAGGCAACCTGGTCATGATCAGGTTTCCGCTCGGCGACCTAATGAGGGTTTACCATGACATCTATTTGCCAAAGGAGTGCTCTTACCATGCGACCTGACCAACGAATCCAGTGGGGTGCAACAGTATACGAAGGGTAGTGAATTGCTCCTGCCAGGTTGCTCAGTAATATGGTGTTAGAAGACATCAACACGACATTACCCCGACTTGGAATACGACCGAGGTACGATCCCAACTAGATGTAGCCAAGAACCTTCCGTCCGGGGAGAACTGGGGAACGATATTAACAGCAGGTACAAATGTTACCATCGGTTTTTACACTTACTTGCATGTGCCTCACCAACGCCGCGTGAGCGGCGATATCCTGGGTCGGGGCCATATTTTGCAACCTGGGGACTAAACCAGCAACCCGAGAACTCCTGGACATGGTAACGGCCTCTGTTGGTTGCCGATCTGTGGCTTTGCCATTCGCCAGGGACCTTGAGATCCTCGCTTTCGCCTCGTCTCCAAGTCCGATCAACCTGTTCACCATAACCGTGTTGCGTATAAGGTTCACGAACCTAACTCGTGTGGTGGATACCTCTGTCCCTATATCCGGGGTTGATGGGAGTGTGACCGGTGATGCAACGGGGGAGGCGTGGGATGGACGCCCGCTGGCCTCGCCGGAATTTCGTTCGTCTTCATGCCTAAGCTGGGGTTTGGCTACATACTCAGTAGGAGACACGAGACCGGACGTCGGATTCATGGTCCCCGTGCTAGGCGGAATTGTTGGACTGGCATACGGGGGAGGGATAGACTCGATGCTGTCTGTGCTTCCGGTGCTACCAGAGCTTCGGCCAAACATTGCGCTCATCCGTCTGAGCGGCACAGATGCGCGTCGAACAACTCGGGCACTCCAGCTGAGGGCGGCCTTTGACTTCTCTGGCACAGTCTTCTTCACCCACCTGTAACCAGTGGCTCCCTTGAGTTTCTCAGAAACGCCATCAAGAATCCCAGCAAGCCACTTCCTCCCCTTGTACCGGTTAAAGACCAAACGCTCGGAGGCGAACCAAGCGGACACGGTTGCGAGACCCAATGAACAGAAGGCGGAGAAGACGGCCGTGATGGCCGAGGTCACGTAGTGCTGAAACTGAGGTCAAAAACCTGGAAACTGGGATCCATGAAGCAACATCACCTGGTGTGAGGAGTAGGCGAATGCGACCAGACCAGCGGAAAAACAGGCAACCGATAGTGCGAGGAATATAAGGGGGGATCGCCTGTGGAAATGAAGTCATATGGAATCCTCGTGATCACTTGCTAAACCCCAGCCAAACGGGACACCTACTTAATCCACATGTTGACCCACCACGGTACGAGGTGGCGCGGCGAGCGGCTGGAAGGGAGGGATTAAGCAGAGTGGACAGATAAATAACAGATCAACGTACTACATGGCCTGCTTCCAAGTCAACCCCAGCAGACTGTTGGCAGCAGCAGCTGAAAAGTGTGATCAACGAAGGGCTCCTTCGGTGTGCGGGGCATACACTCACCAATACTGAACACCAGTGACGTGAACCAGAACGCGTTGACTGCATTGGCGGCGGCGCCATTAGTGTCGCCGGATGATGACTGCAAGCTAAAGGCAATGACCGAAGAGAAGAAAGTCGCGATGGTCGAGAGGTTGAGCAAGTTATTTGCGCCATGTTTTTGCGCGAATCGAATGGTGGGGACACCTGAAACATTAGAGTGAGGAAATCCGAAACTCAACGGCGACATGAAAAGAAACGACTTGCCGACTTCGATGAACAGAGACAGGGCTGAAGTGACGGTTTCTATGTGTTCGCCGAGATCCGAGGATAGGTCGTGAAGGTATCGTTGAATGGCAGGGTACTTGAATTGACCTGGGGTAACACTCAGCGCGAACCATGTCAATCCAGCTTGGGAGTCGTCATACCAGAATATTGACCAAGGCACGATGCCCAGTACTACGCCGTCAAAGGTATTAGCGAGACCTGATTTGGTAACGGGTCTAAATGACCACAAACCTACCTTAAGATCACCATGGAATGCTAAAATGGACGCATTGACCACCTCGTCCGTGAACTCTGGGAACTCGTTCAAAGATTCGAGGAAGATCGTGATGTCTTCAGCGAGCTGGACCATTTGCTTCGGGAAGTCCTCCGGGTCCAAATCCGCCGTGACCACCGGCGTCCTGATGTTCGGCGGAGGTTTCGATCGATTACGCCTCGTCCGCAAGGGCCAGTTGTTCACTTGGGAAGACGTGTCTTGATGTTGGACCTTTCTAGGGAACAAGTCCGCGGCATTCTCGTGGAAGAGGTGGAGGATCTGGGCAACCCTCTCACGGAGGTGGTAAGCGGATGAAAGGATTCCGACCGAGCTTCCGAGTTGACGGGCGGCGTTTGAAAAGTTGCGTAACTTCGGTACAACGAAGATTCTTCGTCAGTGTGCAGAGGACGTAAAACGCAGCGATGGCGGGGACCTACTTGCTTGTCAAAGTTAACCATGTTCCTGCACGTGTGTTGCGGCCGTTAGCACTATCGGGGAGCGGAGGCAATCTATCGATGGCATGCCGCTACTGACCTCTCAAACTTCGCAAAGGACTCCGCTCCGATAGTTTGCAGATGCTCATCGACGGTTGCTATTGGTGTGTGTTAAGACCTCCACCACGCTCGGACTTGCAGGCGGCACGCTAAAACTACTCACGGACGTCGCGGTCATCCTGAAAACTGGGTTGCAAATTCGATTCTAGCACAGCGGATCCGTTCAATTCGGGCGCAGGTACAGAAAGCGGGGACTCGCCTTTGGAGAATGGTTCTTCATCATTCGTCAACTCGTTCAAGGCATCCAAAAGGTTGAGAAGCGTTTGCTTGCGTTTCGAGCTGCCTCGTTTGTTTGTGTCGGGTCGTGGCGTGGCTGTCCCTGACCCTACCAGAGAGAGGGACGTGAGCATATGAGATGGGATTTTCTCCGGTTGGCCACCCATGTCGGAAGGAGCGAAGGAGCGAATCTCGGGTGGGCGGAGCAGGCTGCAAATATTTTACGCATTGCCGGGTTCGCGTGGACACTACGCCATATATGGCGATTGAGCGCGTTGCAACGGCCCGGTTCGCAAAGTTAGAAGGGAGGGAGGGAAGCCAGCTTGACGCGAGGCAGAGGAGAGGCGACAGTGAGACGATCGACCGAAAGCGCATGCAGCCTTTGCGCTTCGACACTTTTTAGAGAGTTTTCGCTAGCGAACGATCTTAGACCTTAGTTTCGTCTCATTCGTGGACAGTCGATAACCTCCGTTAATACCTCCTGAACTGGAACACGCTCCATCCCGCAGGCGGGATGCACAAGCCAATCAGGATGATCAAAGGCGATCGACCCTCTCGAAAGGATAGCCGATATGAGTTGGCACGGTGGAGATACTCGAGTATTCTTGCCTGCGGAGAATCCAGGCGAGTGAGAGACACCGTTTGTAAACAGGGCCACAGAATTACATTATCGTCTCGCAGAAAAGCCATTGTGCGTCGACCATGCTTGCGCAAACTCCCGTTGGGATTATTGAGAGGTGTCGGTGATCCAAAGTGGTAAGCTCGCTTACTTCATCCCCACGTTTCAGTTTGACCGACACCATTGTTTCAAATAAATCAAGCACATTGGCTGGCGTCCGAGAGGGCGGTCGGTACGCCGCGGACAATATTACCAAATGGTGGCGGGCCAGCGGAAGCAGCCCAATCTCGGAACAGGAGGAGCAGCTCTCGGTTGAAACCTGGAGGCAGCAACAGCACGAACAGAGTTGTTTCTCTGTCATACCGCGACCAACCAACGACGTCAGCTTGAACGTCGAGGATCCTCACCCGAATTCAGGGTTCAGACTTGGCGTGCGACCTCTGAGCACACATGACCTGGTCATTGTGTGTATGAAGACAGGACGTGGGCTGTTGTTAATTTATAAAAGGAGATGAGCGAATGCGGAATACGATGCGATGCGGTGCAATTATGGGGGACTGGCATTGGTATACTATGAGGATTCTGGGGGTGATGGTGGAGAAGTGACTGGGCCAGATTGGGCGAACGGCTTGGGTTTGAAAAGTAAGTAGTGGACTCTTCCATCGTCGGGTTGGTCGTGTTCCAACAGCTTCGGAAAGAACGTGTGACTGAAGGGGCCAAGACGACTACACCCACAACCTCTTAGGGGAACCCCTCCATGTGTTTTTTCCACCTCGGCACTTGGTTTTCCGGTTTCACTGGTGTGCGCTTCGCTCGCTCATCTCCCGGAGTGGAATCGACCGTCAGGGTGCGAGCGTGGTGCGCAGGCAAGTTAGCAGGATCCGGGAATGTTTTCTTCCATGACTCTTGGTCACCCACAGCGAGGGGCTCGATACCAGCGAAAAGGAGTTTTCGGGCGTGTAGAACCATGATTTGGAGACGAGGCAACGCTGCTTGAGTGTCGCTGGGTTGCAGTGGAGGAAGAGTCAACGCAACCAAGCATTTCTGGTGGGAGATAAGGGTCCGACATCGTGGTTTGAGTCAGGATGATGATGCATCCGGTTTGACGCTCTTTTCTTCAGTCCGTGACGTCAACCCACCGCCCACTTCTTGGTTATCTCGAATGCTGCGCTCAGCTTCATATGTGAAAGTCCTGGGCGACTAGGTTCCGCCTCCGTGTCCCCGTTACAGGCCCATCAATCACAACAAGAAAACACTCAGCCTACCAGGCTCAGTTTAATCTGGTGCTCGCGACTTGTTCATTTTCTGGCCAATTACTGCACTCACTTCTCACCCGCGGGTGCTGAGACTGGGAGGGTCCGATCATCTCTCTTGGCTGGTGGGGGCCCCAGACGACACTATACGGCGATTCTCTTTCACGAGGCAACGTGCGTTGAGTCGAGCGGGTTATTCAGTGAGTGCCAATCGACGCCCTAACTACGTCCCAGCGTCGTTCGTTCACCAAAGGTGGAGCCATGGAAAAAGGCTTACTCCAAATACGGAGACCAGATTGAATTCGTCGTTATCAATGACCCTCGTGAACGGTGGCGTTGCTGATGCACTTCGTGGAGTTCACACGTTGATTCACCTGGCACCCCCCTTGCTGGTCGCGAAGGCAGTAAGGAATTGCTCAAGGTCCGTCACCGTCACCCCGCTCCGTTCACGCGCATACAGTATTGCTTACCTCTCGTGGGAACCTTCGAAATTTGTAGAACGCCGTCGGTGGAACACCGAACGTTGTTCGTGATACCGCCAAAACAGGAAACAAGCACATGTCGTTCACCGGGTCTCTCAGTGCTTTCAGAGAGCTCGTTAAACCTATCTTATTATTAAAGCACCTCTCGCTGATAGAGATTGGAACCTGTACATTGAGGAGCAAGCTTTGGCTTCTGATGACCCGACGATCGCATGCTACCTCTCCAAGAAGCTCGCGCAACAGGCTTCGGGGTATCCTAATTGGAACCTTACCACTGGTGAATAGTATGCAGGGCTCTCACATTCATTTCCTTACACGCCGCTCTTCCCTCCATCGCACAGCCGGTCCCACTACCACCATCAGCCCTTTCACCGAGGGGTTCGAGTCAAGCCTCGACCAGGGAATGTCTCGGGATTCAGTTCCACCATCACGACACGACACCCTTGCTGGCCCCGAGATGACGCTGCAAACGTAGACGTTAGGGGAGTTGCCGCAGCCATGGTCGCCGGAACCAAGGTCTCAGGAAGACACTGTCTTCTCTCCGTCGTGCGCTGGCTCGACCCCGCCGAAGCTATCGATTACATAGTGCCGGCTAGACCGCCCGGGTTCTCTGGGCCCACCGATTGGAAGGAACTGGTTAAGGAGACGTTAGGAGTCGACAGAGAAGGGTGTTGATGTTAAGGTGTTGAAGGAAAGTCCTACGTTGAAAGTCCAGATTGCCGCAGGGAACATCGACGTTGTGTTCACCGACTAGAAATGACGCGTGTGTAATAACCAGGTGGAGGGTGCCCAGATATTGGGGAGTAAACCTCGGCTGATGGTAGGACGGATATATATTTCAGCCATCTACCACGTCGATTAAAGACAGAAGTGGAAATGGGAAGCAAAAGAGATGGAACCGCATTGACCAATGATACTACTTTGCGTCGTCTAACTCCAAAATAACAGGTTCTGATAGTCCACCATGCAGCAATGCGAGAGACCGCCCCTTCCATACCCGATGTACCGCGTAAGACTGCCATGGAGGAGGTAACATCAACAGTCGTTTTCTACCCGGGCCAAGTATCCACCAATCGCTCGTAACCTGGTAACCGTGAGATGATCTCCAGGGGTATCCTTCATCATCAACCGTACGCCATTTTGAGTCCAGGACCTCCAACACTTTCTGCCCCCCTTTGATCCTTCGCACTCGGCGCGCTTCGCTGCTATCCCGAACACACCAGACATCGCACTCGTCTGGCCGGGCACCGCACCCGTATGGGGAAAACCACAGTGTGGTTCCAGGTGTGGTTCCATCTATTGGCGTCTCCCCAAGATGCTCTCCGGTAGATGTGCTATAAATGGACAAGCAGCGTGGGGACTGCCTCGAGATGATGGCAATGTGCCGGGAATCGGGGCAGATCGACACACCGCTCACGAAGGGATTCCGCTGGCTAAATTTTACTGTCCGAGAGCTTTCTTCAAGACCAACCCTGGCACCGTGGAAGCCATCTCCTGCAGGTAGGTTCCAAGTGATGGCCTTTCCGGGACCTATGACGACAACGGTATCCCCGACCACCTTAAGGCCACCAACGCTCACACCCGGGCCGATGGTCAACTGCGGGACGCCGGACTTGATGTTGAAAACCGTGACCGTTTTTCCACCCTGCCTCGCAACAACTGCCAACGTTCCATCAGGAGAAAACTCAAGGACGAAATCCTCGGTGCGTCGAGGGGCCTGGGTCGGAATACGGGAAGGGGCGGTGATCAAACTTTTTGTACGCAATAATCGGATCGTGTGATTACCAAACGCGACAATCGATTCTCCATTGGGGGAGAGGAGTGGATTGGGATGGTCCGCGCCGGATTCAAGTATTTCTTGAAGTCTATAGCGATAGCCAGTGGGAGACTCCTTCCAAAGGTGAATTTTTGATCCGGAAGTGCACGCGAAGAAACGACCATCAGAGGAGAAGGACATCCTTGTATCGAACCCAGCGTCCGTGCAATGCAGCAGGTATTCGGAATTCCGAGCATCGCGTACCAGGACCCCGCGCCCGGAAGCGAGCGCGAGTCTGTATGGGGCGGGGAGGAGTCGAAGGCTGTCGTAGACACCGATATAGCCTTCCGGGGCAGGGAGGGTCTCGACCTCCGTGGGTGTAGCACCCGAGGTGAACCCGACTTCCCAGATGGTGATGGTCCCCATACGAATAGTTGCGAACCGCAAGGATTCTCCATGAGTCCAGATACCGTCCACGAGCGGAGTGTGATTGTCGAGTGAATGGGAATGCATGTGTATACCGGAGGCAGCGTCGAAAATGAAGACATTGGCGCTGGGGTTACCCCGATACCAACGAAAGATTGCAACCATCTTTCCATTCGCCGAATACGTGATGGTGGGGTCCCCCGTACTTTCCCGCGGTGGTCCATTCCACCTGATGACTCCGGCTACACCACCTGTCTGGAGGTCCCAGCTAACGACAGATAGCTCTTGGCATCGGTGACGGAAGCCTACGGAACCGCCGCTGGTGCATGTTAAAACACGACTATCCGGGGAGAAAATGACCGCCCTCTGCCATGTGGGTGTGCCCTGTGGGGGTTCGAGGGTTTGAAGTCGCTGGAGAGTTACCGAATCCAGTACGTCCACCGTCGTGGTGTCATCCCAGGTAATCGCGATGAACCTATTGCATGGTGACCACACAGCCACATCGATTGCAGAGGGACGCGTTGCGACTGCGGTGTTTTTATCCCACGAAATCGGTAGCCCATGTACGGCTTTCGTGAAAGGTTGGATGTGTGACTCGTATAGTTTTCGTACGATCGATTCTTGGGGGGCTACTAAGAGCGCCGAGTGATAGATATGCAGAGAGGATGCGCTGATGATCTCGAAGTATCCGGTGACGAAACGAAAACAGTCGTTGACGAGCTCAAGTGTCGGCGACTCCTGCATCCGGTCTGAGTAAATTCAGGCAAGACATCAAGCATAGAAACCAGACACACCTCCAACCAGTCCATGGCGACCTGTAATGCTTCCGCCGCATTCCTGGTGGCGCCGAGGACACTCAGTACTTCCAACCAGAACAAAAACTTTGTCTCCAGGAACTGGCGTAGGGTAGGAGTGATTACGGGTGCTTGAGCCGGTATCGTGCCCGCATCAACAAGGTGCAAGTGCCACGACAAACACGCATATTGCAAAGCTGGATCGATGCACCGCTCAATCCTCTCCTTCAAATCGCTGACATCTGAGTTTGCAACGCCATCCGGGAGTTTGCACATGTTCTTCTCCAGTGTTCGATTCATCAGACCGAGGCAGCCGATCAGAAGTTGGAAATGGTGATCCGGGGGGGAGATGTGAAACCTCTGGTTGGTGCACCGGGTTGGATCGGTAACGAAGTCGGGGAACGACTTATGGAAAGACCGAACAGGATGATTAACATCCTCCTGGAGGATAAGAATTGAATTGACCGATGACAGTATAGGTGGGACATCCTCGGTATCGAATTCCAAGAGCGTGGCGATAGCGGATGGAGAAAGAGGGTTTGTAGCGAGGACAACAAAACCGAGGACGGAGCGGGTCCTGGCGTCATACCCCGGTCCATCGTCGCCGAAAGCCTCCTGAAGAATTGATGAGTACAGCGAGTCCAAGGCCTTCCCCTCGGGATCACCGATCTTCTGCGACCGCAGAATGACATTCAGTTGTTTTCTAGGGTCCCACTTGTTGTTATCTATGAACTTGATCGTTGCCGCGGCATAGATAAACAGTCCTGCCGCCCGCCCGCAAAGTCTGTCCAGTTGCTCTTCGGTCGGCCAGTCATCCAACCCACGCCGACGATCCGCCAATTCCGAGAAGCTGTTTTTGAAGAACAGCCGTATGTCGCTGTCGACTTGGTCTGCCTCGACCATGTGGAGAATGAACACATCCGTCATTTTCGCCAACAGCGGGAGACGGAAGCCTTCAGAGATGCGCGGCTCCGGGCGACCAGTGAGGAAGAATTTCACTTTCGGGATCTTGGATACCAACTGTCCAAGGACGAACAGGATTGCCGAAGCCGGTTCCCGGTCTTCACATTCATCCAAAGCGTCGATGACGATCACAGTCGAAATGTTGGATTGGTTGAGGGGCTGGACGATCAACTTGCTCATCTGGTTGTAGAGTGATTCGTAGGCGATTCCTGGGTCCCGCTGTATCAACCGGATGAGGATAGATCGAAATTTGGTGTACTTGCGCGCGAGTTGAATGGCCAGCGTTGGGAATATGAAGTGAAGGTTTCTCCGATCCTTGAAATCCCTTGAACAGAAGAAGGAGGCCCCGAGCTGACCATCTGCGAACAACCTGTCCGCGATCGTCTTCGCGATGGTGCTCTTCCCCGTTCCGGCCAACCCATTCAACCAGTAGACGGGGGACTTGCCAATGTCACCTGCCCAAAGCTCTATGCCGCTCAGGACAGTTCCGCGTGTTCCCTTGAGACAACCTTTGCGTTCGCCGTGCCGATGTTCGGCCCCATTCGCACCGCGGAAATTATTGAGGACAGCCATTTCGGCTGCCAGAGCTTCATGTCAGACACCTGTCGTGGAGGGCAGAGAACATCCTGACCTGCATCCTGTCAAGAAATATTATTCCATTTGTTCGAACATTGAAGGGAGGCACCCACCATGAGCTTGCACCCCTGATCGTAGATCGCCATCTGTTGCACCATCTGTCGTACTGGTCAAAATCAGGAAGAGCATCATACTCACGAACGAACCATGTAGTCGTTGACAGCCTCTTGAAGATCCTCGAGAAGTCCGTTGACATCTTCGCCGTCTTGAACGTTATCGAGGTATCGCAGAGGCGCAGACTTCCCGTGCAACAAACGCAGCTGTTCTTTGATATCTTCGAGTTTCCTAGGAGGGTTTAAGCGACCAGTCCAAACGGAGACCACTTGCATACATTGATAATCCTTCACGACGTTTCGTTTCGTTTTCATCACTCGTGGGCCTCCCGAAAAGCTCCTCCAGCGTATCGATGCGTAAGCATAGTATTTCGATCTTGTCCCTGACGGCAGCAGTGTTCTGGGGATGGGTATGTCAGGGAAAACCCTCGAACAGAGGGACAGGAGCAAACTTCATATTGGGTATAGATAGCGGAGATGGATTCCAAGACGGCTTTGAGGGGACCGAACGCTTCTGCTGGCCCCTTCGCGATACCGACCGCACACGCGGCACGCCCAAGAGCCCGGTCCACCCTACCTCTCTTTTTAACTGGTCGTGGTCAATACAGACCAGTGTTACCAAAACTCCAAGACTTACCCTTAGACCTCCTAGGCTGGACTAGGTCATGAGCATCCCCAGGAGCGGTCTCTGGAGGTGGTTGAATGCCCTTTCCCCGGCCTTCGTGCTCCCTTCGATTTGAATCTCTCTCAGTGCTTCGACCGAGTTGCTCGCTCCGCGCTTCTGTGGAGCCCCCACGCGTGTGTCCTTGTCCTTGCAGCGCTATCGGGGCGGTGAATAAACGCCGGTCCCAATGGCTACAGCTCACCACACTCACTTGCGTTGCCTCCCTCTTGCCCAGGGGTCAGGCTTGACGTTGGGGCATTATTCGGCACGAGAAGTAGTTGATCCCCATCTCTCCTGCCCTGAATTGCGATCCGAGAACCCCCTCCGTGAATGGGGTCTAGTGCAATAGTCGAATCGGTCCCATCAGCCTCATCAGCTCTGAGATCTTTCCCGAACGATACTCACCTTCGGGGTCCCCACCGCACTCTGCGCCGGCGTCGGTGTTTTGATGGGTAGGGCTCTCGGGAGGTACCGGCTTTCGAAAGGATTTCCTACGTTTCTTTAGGCAACTCAGCATCTTGAGGGGGGAAGGGCAAGGAAGCGTGCAGCGCCAGACCCCCCGTTGTGCCCTTGAGGCAAGCCTCAAGGCTGCCAGCAATTCCCGATTGGTGCACGCCAATCATCGTCTTGCTTTCTCCGTGAAGGGAAAGTTGGTAAGAGATCCGGGAGTTGTTGGAAAGTTTTTTTTTCCTAACGGCTGCGAGAACTTACCCAGTAGTTGGATTGAAAGTTCATCGGCCAAAAGTTAGCGTTCACTGAGCTTGTTAAGAGTTGTCCAACAAACCCTGAAGGTATTCAATCTGCTTCGTAACCGTGCACAACGATTGAAAACCCTATCCGCTGAGTAGGTGTAAAACGAAACGGACCAAAGTCTTCCAAACCTCGGTGGCCCGTCTTGTCGCTCTGGAGGAAGCGGCATCGTCTCTCTGTGTCCTGAATGCCACCATCTCAAAATTTCTATCGATGGAGCTCAGGACGAAACCACCACCATGCACGACGTCGCTACTGTACAGATTCCCGCCCGGTCTCTTCACGACTTTTGGAATATGATTGGGGGGACCAACTAATTCCGGTGTCGACCATACACGAGTACAACTGGAGCACCAAAAGGAACGTAAGAAAAAAAAAGACCACGAGCCAAAACACAAAGGAGCGTGAACGATAGCAAGCGATCGCGAAACCAAAGTATATAAACGCGACCGGTAACATGCAAAACGAAAGGAAATGGCTGAAGCCAGGGGGACAATTCTAACAAAAACGATTTACACACGCAATGAGTACAATTATAACCGTTCCAAGAATCAGGATGAATGGGGAAAAGGTACAATGCAGTGAAGGAAGGGCAAACCAGCAACTTGTGACATGTGACACCCCACGTCTGAATCCCGAATGGGAGAGAGGATCCTCGACGTTCAAATTCTTCGAAGTTGACGTCGTGGGTTGGTCGAGGTATTACAGAGAAATGACTCTGTTCGTGCTGTTGTTGCCTCCGGGTTTAAACCGAGAGCTGCTCCTCCTGTGGTGAGGTTTGGGCGAAAGGATTGAAGAGCAAACAGCGGACTCTTCCAAGTTGTCGGATTGATCATACTCCAAGTTGTGACTTCTCCCGGAGGCAAAACGACTTCGGATAGAATGGGTGACTGACCGAGCCATGATTGAATAAAGACAGAAGTAGGGATGGAAAGTGAAAGAGATACAGGACGCGGGGTAGTATCGTAGATCATGGATCCAACTCCAAAATAACAGGTTCTGATAGTCCACTATGCACCAACGCGAGAAACCGCCCCTGCCATACCCGATGTTTGTCCGCTGTTGACTGCCAAGGAGGAGGCAACATCAAGAGTCGCTTTTTATGCGGGCCCAGTATCCACCAATCATCTGCAACCTGGTAATCGCAAGGCTGTCCCCAGTCTGACGGGTTCTCGGGGTAAGGGACCATTTCCCGCACAGGTATTTTTCCGTCTCTCCACACTGTCTTTGTCAAAGTTTTTCTGGTATCCACAACATACAGTGTTTCCCTCCGCTTGCGATGGATGTTGACGATGAGGGGTATTGTTTTGGTGCGATCTTCGAGACCCACCCTAGCATCGGTGGCACAATCTCCTGCAGGTAGGCACCAAGTGGCGACCTCACTGTGACCTACAACGTCAACAGAACTCTCGGTCACCCTGAGATCATGAACCTCCATTCCCGCGTCGATGGTTAGCTGCGGGACGCCGAACTTGAGGTTGAGAACCGTGACCCTACGTTCCCCCGGCACCGCAACTGCTGCCAACGTCTCATCAGGAGAAAATCCCAGGACGAAATTTTCGGTGTGGTGAGGAGCTTGGGTCAAATTACTGGAAGGGGGAGTGGTGTGGCTTCCTGTGCGCCATAACTGGACCGTGCGACCACCAAACGCGACAAGCGACTCTCCGTTTTGGGAGAGGAGCGTACCGGAACATCTAGCGCTGAGGGCAAGTATCCTGTGAAGGATATAGCCAGCGGGGGACTCCTTCCAGATATAGATTTCTGATCCGGTAGTTGGGCATGCGAAGAAACAACCATCGGAGGAGAAGGTCATCCCTGGAGAGAACTTGGTATCCGTACAGTGTAGCAGGTATTCGGAATTCCGAGTATCCCATATCAGAACTTCGCCTCCAATAAGGTGGGCGAGCCGGCAGGTGATGGGAGAGAGTTGAACCGCTGTGAGATCACTGTCAAGACCGTCCGGGGCAGGAAGGGTCTCGACCGCCATAGGTGTGGCACCCAAGGTGAACCCGACTTCCCAGATGGTAATGGTCGCCGCATCAGCAGTTGCGAACCGCAAGGATTCTCCGTGAGCCCAGATGTTGTTTGAAAGCGGACGGCAAGCGTTGAACGAATGGGAATGCATGTATACGCCGGGGGCGATATCGAACATGTGGATGTTGCAAACGAGGGTGTTGACATCGTAACCGGGACGCCAATCAAAAATTCCAACCATCTTTCCATTCGCCGAGTACACCATGGGGAGGTCCGTAGGTTTGTCCCAGCCAATTGTTTCCCACCTGATGACACTGGTTACGCCACCCGTCTGGAGGTCCCAGCTAACGATAGATAGTGAATATTCCGGGAAGTCCTCGCAGATGACACTGAAGCACGTTAAAACATGACTATCCGGGGAGAAAACGAGCCCCTCCAGCGTGCATACGTCGTACTGTGGGAGTTTGAAAGTTTGGAGTCGCTGGAGAGTTGCCGAATCTAGTACGTATATTGTGATGGTATTGTCCGGGGCAACCGCAATGAACCTATTGCATGGCGACCATATAGCATGGTGGATTTCAAAGGGACACGTTATGACTGCGGTGCTTGTATCCCATGACGCCGGTACCCCACGCACGACCCTCGTGAAAGGGTGGGCGTGTGACCCATATAGTTTTCGCACGATCGACTTTTGGGGGGCAACTACGAGCGCCGAGTGATAGATATGTGGAGAGGACGCGCTGATGATCTCGAAGTATCCGGTTACGAAATGAAAACAATCGTTGGCAAGGTCGAGTGTTGGTGACGCCTGGATCCGGTCTGAGTAAATTCGGGCAAGACATCAAGCACAGAAACTTGACACACCTCCAACCAGTCCGTGGCGACTTGTAATGCTTCAACCGCATTCCTGGCGGCGCCGAGGGCGCTAAGCACTTCTAACCAAAACAAAAACTTCGTCTCCAGGAACTGGCGCAGGCTACGGGTGATTTCGGGTGCATGAGCCGGTGTCGTGTTCGCATCATCAAGGTGCATGTGCCACGACACACATGCATATTGCAAAGCTGGATCGATGTATCGCTCAGTCCTCTCCTTCAAGTCGCTGACATCCGAGTTTGCGACGCCATCCGGGAGCTTGCACATATTCTTCTCCAGTGACCGATCCATTTGACCGAGGCAGTCGATCAGGAGTTGTAGGTGGTGATCCGGAGGGGAGATGTAGAACCTCTTGTCGGCACACCGGGTTGGGTCGGTGACGAAGTCAGGGAATGACTTGTGGAAGGGTCGAACTGGATGGTCGACGTTCTTGTGGAGGACAAGGAGCGAATTGACTGATGACAGTGAGCGGTGGACACTTGTGACATTGACTCGCAAGAGCGTAGCGATAGTGTGTGGAGAAAGGGGGTTCGCAGCGAGAACAACAGTACCGAGGACAGAGCGGATCTTGGCTTGGTCCTCCGCGTCATCGTCGCCGAAAGCCCCCCGAAGAATCGACGTGTACAGTGAGTTTAGGGTTTTCCCCTCGGGACCGCCGATCTTCTGTGACCGCAGAAGGTTACTCAGCCGCTCCCTGGGACCATCCCACCCGTCGTTACCGACGAATTTGACCGTTACCGCAGCATAGACAAACAGTCCCGCTGCCTGCTCGCAGAGTCGGTCCAGGTCCTTTTCCGTCGGCCAGTTATCCAATCCATCCAGATCACGCGCAAGTTCCGAGAAGCTGTTTTCGAAGAACAGCCGAATGTCGCTGTTGACCTGGTCCGGCTCGATCCCGTGGAGAACGAACCCGTGCGTGATTTTCGCCAACGGCGGGAGGCAGAAGCCTTTAGAGATGCGTGGCTCCGGGCGACCAGTAAGGAAGAATTTGACTTTCGGGATCTCGGATACCAACTGTCCAAGGACGAACAGGATCGCCGAAGCCGGCTCCTGGTCTTCACATTCGTCTACAGCGTCGATGACGATCACAGTCAAAATTCCAGATTCTTTGAGGGGCTGGACGATCAACTTCTTCATCTGGTTGTACAGTGATTCGTAGGCGATTCCCGGATCCCGCTGTATCAACGGGACGAGGATGGATCGAAATTTTGTGTACTTGCGCGCGAGTTGAGTCGCCAGTGTTGGGAATATGAGTGTAAGGTTGCTCCGGTCCTCGAAATCTCTTGAACAGAAGAAGGAAGCCCCGAGCTGACCACCTGCGAACAACCTGTCCGCGATCGTCTTCGCAATGGTGCTCTTCCCCGTTCCGGCCAGCCCATTCAACCAGTAGACGGGGGACCCGCTGAAGTCTCTCGCCCAGAGTTCGATGCCATTCAAAACGGCTCCACGTGTTCCCTTGAGACAACCGTTGCGTTCACCATGTCGATGTTCGGCCCCATTCGCACTGCGGAAATGATTGAGGACAGCCATTTCGGCTGCCAGAGCTTCATGTCAGACACCCGTCGTAGAGGGCAGAGAACATCCTGACCTGCGTCCTGTCGAGAAGGTTATTTCATTTGTTCGGGCATGAAAGGAAGGACACCCACCATAAGCTTGCACCCTTGATCGTAGATCGCCATCTGCTGCACCATCTGCCGTACTGGTCAAAATCTGGAAGAGCGTCATAGCCACGAACGAACCAAGTAGTCGTCGACAGCCTCTTGCAGATCCTCGAGAAGTCCGTTGACATCTTCGCTGTCTTGAGCATTATCGAGGTATCGCAGAGCCGCACATTTCCCGTCCAACGTCCGCACCCGTTCCCCGACCCCTTTGAGTTTACTAGAACGGTTTAAGCATCCAGTATGAATGGAAACCACTTGCGTACATCAATAACCCTTCACGGCGTTTTGTCTCCTCCTCATCACTTGCGGGCTTCTCGAAAAGCTCCTCTAGCGTAGCGATGCGCGAGCGAAATACATTGATCTTGTCCTTGACGGCAACAGTTTCCTGGAGATGCGATTGTCAAGAAGGACCTTGAACACAGCGTCAAAGCAAACCTGATGCATGGCGTAAACAACGGAGATGGACTCCAAGACGGCTTTGAGCGGACCAAACGCTTCGGCTGGCCCTTTCGCTAGATCGACCACAGCGAAGAAACGGTCAACGGCCCGCGTAATCCGGCCTCTCTCCTTAACTAGTAGTGGTCAACACGAACTGTAGTGTAACAGGAACATCAAGACTTACCGCTGGACTTCCCAGGCTGGGCTTGATCGATGTCATGAGCATCCACTCCGTCCTGACCATCGCCAAGTGTACGTTCAGGAACGATCTCCGAAGGCTGCTGGACACTCGGTCCCCGGCCTTCGTGCTCCCTCCGATCTGAGTCCCTCTTAATGGAGTGGAGATCGGGGGTGTTGTGACCGAGCTGCTCGTTCTGCACTTCTGCGGAGCCACCATGGGCGTGTCCTCGTCCTTGCAGTGCTATCGGAAGGGGGAATAAATGTCGGTCCAAACAGCTACAGCCAGCTACACTCACTTGCGTTATCGCCTTCATGCCTGAGAATCGGAGTCGGGGCATTCTGCGCGGGGAACTGTTGTTCCTCAACCCCTCCGTCCCGATGTGCGATCTGAG
>Ga0307517_10004112_pt1 | contig 22464 bp, 11 predicted proteins | sample 23_EM_MG_FD_194515 | JGI IMG/M metagenome (GOLD analysis project Ga0307517, IMG submission 194515) | Populus trichocarpa ectomycorrhiza microbial communities from riparian zone in the Pacific Northwest, United States - 23_EM | ecosystem: Host-associated > Plants > Roots > Unclassified | place... | reverse complement strand
GCTTTCCAGAGGATGGGGTTTCCTTGAATTCAAAAAAAAAAAAAGTTTTCCAAGGAGTTTTAGGTTTTTTTAACTAGTTACCTGAATTATGCTTCACAATGGATCATATAAAAAAAATTGACTAAAAAATATGTTCAACATTATCAACGTGATTCTTAGCAATGAGAATAATTTTGATTGTGAATTTAAAATTTGAAGTATGCGCTTAAAGAAATTGACTAAAGCTTCTATGTGCTATTATCATTATAATGATTTTTTTTCTCACCAACTTAAAGTGCATATTTTAAATTAAGTGGGAATTGAATTAATGTGATCAAATCGAGTTGGAAGGTTTAATCATTATTTAATTAAAACCAAGTTTGATTAAAATAAATTATAGATACCATTGTATAAATATTAACATAACAACATTCAAGGTAGACCAACTAACTCATCGACTAACTCATTGTCTAGGCCAAAATCTGGTTTTTTCTCTCTAAAATTGGTGAATTGACAAAGCCCGCATAGCATGTGAGCGTAACCTCATTCTATGCATATTTGAGATTGTAATTATAATTGTTTTTTATTTAGAAATGTATTAAAATAATATTTTTTTATTTTTTAAAATTTTTTTTATACCAGCACATCAAAATGATCTAAAAACATAAAAAAATATTAATTTAAAATAAAAAAATTTAAATTTTTTATATATACTTTTAAAATACAAAAATAAACAGAACTATACGAACATTCAAGCGCACGGGGACAGGGCACAGAATTATTGCTGACCTGCCGAGAGCCATTAGTAGATGATGGACCCTGTGATGCACAGCAACCACTTGATTTTAATATTTCATAGATCAAACAATTTTCTAATTTCAAGTTTGTTATCTGGAAAAGGAAAATCAGACTTTTTATTTGATAACAAATACGCAATTGCATAAACAATTACATTCATAAAACATTAAAGAATGTTTGCCCAAGAAAAAAAATCTCCCCCAAAAACCTTGGCTTTATCAAACACAACCAAGAAATAAACGGTAAGAAACCCAATCTGAGTCAAGACTACCGCATGCCAGAGATGAATAGGACTACTTATTTACGCCATACGATGCTGAGGGTGTTTTAGCTTTTTCCTCATGCACTGCAGACTTTGAAGTACATTTTTCTTCTTCTTCTTCTTCCTTGTTTGAAGGGATCCCTTTTTCCTCTTCTTTTTCCTCAAGTACAGGGATACCAACACCTGGGGAGGCATCACTTCTTGTATCTTCTACTTCCTTGAGTACAGGAACTCCTGCACTTGGGGGGGCATCGCTTCTTGCATCTTCTACTTCCTTCAGTGCAGGTAAACCTGCACCTTGGGGGGCATCGCTTCCTGTATCTTCTTCTTCTTCTTCTTCCTTGAGTGCCGGTATACCTGCATTTGGTGGGACATCACTTTCTGAAACCTCCTGTGTTTCTTGCGGGAGGTCAGGGACGGGATAGATTTCCTTTTCCAATAGTGAACTTAATGTGGTGTCAGAAGGTGAGGTGGGCGAAGGTGGAGAAACAGAAAGCATCTTCGTAAAGGGATAGACTTCGGTAACTTCTTCACTGCCTTCGTCCAAATAAACAACATCCTGCATTGTAAGTTGGTGGTATTCAACAATCTCTCTCAGAAAGCGGTTCTCGCGAGCATACACAGAATTCTCATGTGCTAGACGAGCTTTCTCAGCCAAAAGTGTCTCCAGTTGAAGGCGGATCTGCCATAGCAAATATGTAAATCAAATAGTAATCAATAGACTGTCACAATTGTCTCCTCCAGTTTAAAACAGCTAAAGAAGAAAGATTCATCAAAGCATCCTGCAGATACAGAAGCTAGCGGAAAACAATACAAAGAGAGCATAGATTACAAAATTAGGTCGAACAGCATGCATTGGTCCTACACAGAGAACCTTGTGAGATAAAAACACAATGAAGTACAAGAGTGCATTACCAGATCATCATCGTCAACATTGCTGCCCTTTTCACGGCTCTCCCGAAGCATTTTATTCTCTTCTTCCAGCTGTGAACATCTTTGTTTAGCAAAAGCCAGGTCTGCTTTAACCGTTTTTAGTTCCCGAAGAAGAAGTTTTGCTTTGGCAGCAGTAGCCATTGCAACCTGTGAACAGAAGGCTAATCATTCATTTCACCAGTTAGGAGATTGAAAATAGGCTCACAACTGCCTTTTGCTGAAGCTAATAATTTGGAGTGAATACTGATGATACGATTCCTATCCTGTTCTTAACATATTCTAAAATTGCTGCAAACCGAGTCAGTTCACAACCGCGATTACAGAAAGCCTTACTTTGGCCAAGCCATAGGCTAAAATCTAAGTCGACAAATGGGGACCAAAAAAAAATCATATTCTTCACACAGCCACAATAATCTATCTTGTATATAGAGACCTCCATATTTAGTGACATGCTGCATAGCAGCATTAAATAGGTTAGTTGAGAGCTTAAATCTTATTCGATTTCCAAATCAATGCATTTAAAACTTTTCCACATGAACCAGTGACCCACAAATACAAAGTTGCCACCTTACGTCGCGAGATGCCTTCAGTTGATTTTCATGGTTCAGAGGTTGTGTCTGTTGTTGCATCCATGAACTATTTGCACCAGGACTTTGATTGTATGCGTCGGGACCTTTTCGCCTTATTTGCAGTTTGCGAGTTTCTTGGATGATATCTGCTGTCTTATTTTCCACAATAGTGCGACCTTCCTGGAAAATAAGTAGAGATATTGAAGCAATAAAATATAATTTATATAATTGATAAGTTTTAAATGTATGACGGATTCATCCAGAAATGCAAATCTGCAAACATACTTGTTAGCATCATTAGAACTTATTTTATCAGTTCTTCTGGAATCTACCTTATTAATTCAGTATTTCAGAAAAGAAGAAGAGTAGAAAAAAATCTGACACTGGATCAATTCAAACTCTCCTTCTCACAGAAAATCTGATCACTAATTAACAACATTCAATTTAATTGCTAACCGTTATTTTTAATAGAGACTTGGGTTTACTACCATAATCTCAGCAATAGAAATGGAACCTAAACATCAATGGCCATGTTAGAGGATTGTCCACAGGTTAAAAATGGAAGAAAGTAGGGAAAGAAGAACCCTTTAGATGCTTTGCTCAAGATATAGATATGCAATCAATGAGCTCATCAAGTAGGATCAGGAACTAAAACAGGTTGTACAGTGAACACAATGCATAAGTTTGCCTAGAGTTGCAAAGGAAGCAAAACATCTTACCTCGAAAGCCTTTTCAAAGGTGTCACCAATTTGATTAAGGGAAGATGTAATCTTATCCAAGCCCTTTCGTATTGCAGGATTATCCATTTTCCTAAAGCCCTCAGGTGTCCGGTATGAATACTGTAAAATATTACAACAATCAATTGATGACACTTGCCCTTTTATTCTCCGATTTTCTTCACTGCAATAAGTGGGACTCAAATGTTAATTTGGTAATCACCTGACCACCTGCAGAGGAATCTGGCATCTGGAACCTTGATCTTTCTGGTGTTTCAAATTGTTGAGACATATTATCGTCCTCGAGAATCGCTTTTGCTTTCCGAGCAAGGACACCCCAAAACCCTTTCGAATCATTTGTTCCCGGTTTGTCCTCGTATGCATCAAACACCTAGATGTTCAGGCATCATGCCTCATCAAATTTACAGGGTACGAATTATGTGCAGTAAAACTAGTAATGCAAAGACATGCAAACCAATTCCGTCATCTTTCTATAGTAATCGTTCTAGACTCCAATATGTACAATCATGCCAACAAGGGCATAAATCCAGTCAAAAAAGACTCAAAGATTTAGGCTCTGGAGGCATGATTATCTAGTTTGAAATCCCCTAACCCTAAGTATATATTATCAATTCCTGAATTTTTGCCAAACCAAGAAGGAAAGCTTAGAGACTAAAAGCATATCAAATTTATTGAATCCTAGCGAAAAATACTATAAAATCTTCAACGTTTCTAACATTATTGAATAACTGCAAATTCATTGTCAACATTTAATATGCATAAAAATAAAGGATACAAAACTGAAGCAGTGATCAAAACCAATTCAGTATGTAATCATGGATTGAAAATATATTGATAAGATCAATTTAGAGATGCAGATAAGACGAGATCCATGTTCATTTTTGACAGATAAAAATCCTAAATGAAACAGAAACAAAAGAACGAAATTGGGTTCTTGATAACACGAAAAAAAAAGACATAAAGAAGACCTTAGATCTCCGAGGGATAGAATCTCCAGCATATGCAGAAGAAAGGGATGATTCACGATGAGCAGCAGATGCCCTAATAGCCTGAGCAGCCAGAGATGAAGATGAAGAAGATGTTATAAGAAAAGTGTCGTCATTGATATTAGTATTTTTGTTGATGTTTTCATGGTGGTTGTCTTGTTCTGGTGGGTGATGAATCTCTTCTTTGAATGTTGATGTCCTGGTAATTCCATGTCTTCTCCTATATGCCATCTCTTTTTATTAATGATAATAACTTGTTCTTGGCCGTTACAGCCACCCCCACCGCCACGATGACAAGTAGAGGTGGTGATCAAGGAAGAGGAAGATCACCACAGCCCACAACCGTCTCTCTGTTTTTGGATTTGTCCAACGAACCTTTACTTTGTTTTTTATACAAGACATTTACCATGAGGAATGCTAATGTGACACCACTTGTATCCTCTTAAGATACACTTTCATATATTTTCATGTTATCATGATCCAATGGTTTGCATTGATTGGCGGCGATGCTCCTTCCAAATATACAATTACTTAAGTCTACTTAGTTTTGTGAATGCCCTAGTTCGGGTGTGGATACCCCATATAAAAATTGTAGGAATGGAATTTAATCTTGATCTACTGCTGGTCCAAAGATACTGTTAGGTTAAAAATTAAATAAAATGATGTATGACTGTGCTACATATTTTGAACACTTAATGTGGGAGGCTTAAGATTCATCTTCTCCCTTTGCTTTTTTCAAGAAAACTCACACTTGTAAGAAGAAACTAGTCCAACTGTTTGCCTGCCTGTCTATCAGCGCAACTTTCCAGTTATGATTTTTTGTTCGAGTCTCACCTATCTTATTTCTTCGTTGACGGGCTTGCCTTCTCTTTATACTTTGTTTATGCAGCCCTTTTTTTTTATTATTGTAAAAGTTACTAGTTCAGACCGGAGCCCCGAGATTGGATTCTAGTTTTTGACAGCATATTCTCAAGTTCTTTATCTTGCCATAAGATTAATCCAAGTTCAAACCAAGGATGAAATGGATGCTTGCTTGATAAACTACGAGATTTGCTTTACGTCTTTCTTAACAACCAATGTATAATCATAGTTAATTACAAAGCAATTCCTACGAGGCTGCAATCACTGCCTTCTTTTACAACAAAGGACCCTTTTTTGATGCAAGGCCTTAGCATTATATGCACAAGAAGTAAAACATGTTTCCTGCCAATGAGTTCTTCATGTTTTAGTGCCATTATGTTACAGCTGCAGAGCCAAGTTAGTATGCTGAGTATTCAACGAGGAGTGTGGACGGCTATCATTGTAAGTCTCACCTATTCTGTTCGGAAAAGATCCCTGCATACCTGAACCATGCTGCAAAAATCTATTCTGCTCCGGAGAATTTATCTGGTCAAGCTGTGTCTTAAAAAATGGCAGATCAAAGATGAAATGGCCAGAAACAGGTGTCAATTGTTCGCTAGGTTTCAAGTCCTGAATTGTCTCGGACGAACTGCCAAGTCCATGATTTGGAACTTGAGCAGCTGGGGCTTGATCGTCACCTCTCAGACATTGTGTACTTGGACTATGTGTATTGCCAATATGTCGATTAAAACTTGACATGCCAGTGGTCTTTAGGGGCCATGAAGATGGTGATAAACTGTAAGTATCACTCAACCTGCTTTCCAAAGCATTTGACCTAACACCCTTGAAACCTGAATCCGATGGTTGTGATTTGTTATCCATCTTGCTTCTCTCCAGTTTATGCATTGCCGATCCATTATCCTTTTTACTTGAACCAGCAGCTAAAAGATTCAGATCTCTGGCATCAGCGACAGGAGAATATGAACCCTGTTGAAGGCCTCTATTTTGATTTTGGCGAGGCTTTTCATTCCTTGAGACACTGGCAACATCCGTGTCATTACAAAAGGAAGCATCACTGCTAATGGAACCAAAGTTACTGTAACAATTACCATTTGGTGCCACTTTCTCTGAAGTTCCATGAATGCCAAAGTCGTTACCAGCATAAGCAACACCTCCTTTATCGACATCAAACATGTCTATTCTGTCACCCCGGCTTACATTTTGGCATGCAGCTGTGATTGTAGCATCAAGAGTAGGTGGACACTGAGCAGAGGTTGATGCCGCAGAAGTTTGACAGTTTGGAGACTGAAGCCAAAAGTTTGAACCTGGAGTTGGAAAATTGGCAGCAGTAGTCGGCCATCCATCTAACTTGCGTTTGGCAACCATTTGGGCAGTTGGTCCTACGTCTTTAACAAACAAGAATAAGCTTTTATGATAGGCAATTTCCTGCTGATTCACCTACACCATGAGAGAACATAGTGTCATCTCTCATGAAGTATCTACTAATTCATGATATCAGGAAGCATAGATAGAAAACAGAACTGTTCTCTCAGGTAAGTCACTTACGTGCACTAGTGGCTTTGAATTACTATAAATTGATGAAATAATTGGATAGCTCTCATCAAGGAACGACATCCATGGCTTATATGTAGAGCGCCTATCTGTTTCAGAAAAACCAAATCTTTTACCATCTCCAGAACCTGTTGAAGAAGAGCTAATTAAAACATTTTATGAAATTTGCACAATTCAACTTCATGAAGAGAACGAAAATTTTCTGCATTTCTGTGTCCCTATTGTTAGAGCCTATGGCTCCATCCATTTGTGTACAATCCACATTGAAGAGCCTCACAGACCACAGGTTCATTATTCTTGAGAGTTTGAAACCTTCAAAATTGCACAATCTAAACAACCAATTGTGTAGTGGGAACAATCTAGCCTTTTCCCTTGTGGAGCAGATCCAACTATGATCTCATGTCAAGAGGATAAAATCATTAACCTAGTGAATCCCTTTAATTTAGTGAATGCAAGTCAGTTAAGTGTATGACAACCCACAAGGAGAGCTCCTTCTGGACAAAAAGAGAGTTCCTACCTTTAATGATATGGATTCCATATATTAAAAAATGGACAAATCACATATGGAGAACTCCATAGACTATGTGGCTCTATAAACAGCATTTTCCAAAGCAATTTCTGAAATTTCTAGATTAACCTTTAACATACTTTGTGCATGTTGGATCTGCCCTTCCCTAAAACAAGACCTTAAGAAATTTGATTTTGAGGTGGTCAGAACAGAATTCACTTCTTACCAAAAAGTACTTCATCATCTCTTGCATCAGAATGCGTAGTGATGCCCAAGCATGCAGAGTTCACTCGGATCGCTCTTTTTAGACTTGATGAACAACTTGTTAAACATGGGGTGGGTTTCGGGGATACATGAACTGCAGTATTGGTATTGCTGGATTTTGAACTCCTCGCAACCTTAAGGGATGGGCTATAAGTTGAACCCTTGACTTCATGTTGGGGCCTTCTACCACTTCGTCGTCTTGTCCCCGAGAATTCCAGTTCAAAATTATCAGGATCAGTTTTCAGAACATGGAAAACCTTCTTAGCTAATTCAGCTATGGCACGAGCCTGTAAAAACCAAGCTTTGACGTTCAGTTGGAGGTCAAAAATTCATAATTTATCTACACAGAATTCTTTGAATATGATTGAGTTGTTTGACAGGTAGTAGATAATCATACCTGTCTGAAATAAATGGTGGAAGAGGAATTGAAGTGCATTGCATTTCCGGATATTAGAAACACATCATGCTGCATAACAGTTAAAAATTTTGTAATCAGAAAAGGGAAGAATAGAAGTTTCTTGTCTGGAAGCTACATGGTTCACACATCAACACTGTAAAACAATTGTACCTTCAAAATCATAAATAGAGAATTAATGCTTGATAAAGGAGCAAACCTCAAATTGTTCAAGACTTTTATACATTCCTTCATGAAGTTTAGCCCTCATGGTGCCGAAATCCATAGGCTCTTGGATGATTTCATAATACTCCTCAACCTTATTAGCAGCGATTCCATAAATACAATGAACAAGAAAGGATAACATTCTTGATAAGTAAGGAAACTTCTGATCATTACCAACCTCATTTGGGTCAACTGGTTCTGCAAATATTTCATGGGTATCTCTCCTAAGAGATGGAAAAATAAGAAACAAAAGTCAGAACAAGAAAGGAAACTGTTTTCAACCTGCAATGGACCCCTCAGCAAGAACTTCAACAGCTGTGTCATTGCACCAATTGCAAAAGACACGAGAAAGGAAACTATAATTGCGAATTACTGATGATGTTAAGTACTTGATGCATACAAGAATTCCTCAGTAACTTAAATGATATAAATACTTCAGAAAAATATCCACCTCTGTAATATGTCAACGATATGCTCAAGTATTCGTTTTTCTGGCACCCATGATGTACATGAAAAACTAGATGGTTGATCTGATCCAGGAGAACAACTAGAGTCACAAACAGAGAAACTTGGAGATCTGATTACAAATTTAATTAAAAAAAGAAGAAGGAAGGTAACCTGGAGAATGAGCTTGTCCTTTCTGTTTTGGGCCATCTTTTTTCTGCAAAATGGCTTCATCTGGTCCAATAAGGAATGTGAAATACGATGTCAGTGTCACTGAAATCTGCAGTTTGCAATTACATTTTAACGGAGCAAAAAGGCTTACCACTATTGATTGGATGATCTTTATGACTTAGTTCTCTTTCATCTGATTCATCACTTGACTTGGGCTCCTGAAACCAAACTCAGGGAACAATGAAGACTTTCTATCAATCTATACAACCTCTTGAGCCACGAGGAGAGACCAAGAGGCAACGGCAAGCTCAAGCACATAATGACAACCACAAATTACTGGTTAGTTACTACCAATCTATAGGAACAGGTTCTGCATGTCATGGTAAAGTGGAAGGCTTTTTCAATTTGAACACAATGTAAACAATTCCCTTTGGAGGTTTGGACAAAGAAGAATGAAAGGAATAGAAGAGAGAAGAGAAAAAATCCTGAAGGAGCCCCACTGCCTTAAGAATTACAATGAAAGCAAAAAAGATAGTGATGATCATGTAAACCCATATGCTGCACTTGAGCTGAAATGTTGGGTGGGGTCAATCAACTGCTATTTCCAACTGCACAACACAAATTCTTCTCATGAATTTATGTAATAGTCATCCACTTTCACCCATATTAGGAGCCCTCTTTAAAACCCACCCAACAGCTTAGAAGTTAGATCCCAAATAAAAGAACAATTGGGCGTGAACAACTCAAATTATAGTGAGCAGGAAACCAGCAAAAATACTCATCACTGATTATTATTTCCATAAAACAATGAATTTGATGAAGCTGATTGTTATTACCCCACCACTCCAACAACCTTGAATAAATAAATGAACAAATAAAAGTAAAAAAGGAATGGAGGCAGGCAGAGAAGTAAAACCTGTTGAGCATTGGGAGTAGAAGCCACATCTTGAAGTGGTTTAAGCTTCCTCTTTTTCTTTGCCCTTGTCCTACAGGCTGGACCCTCAGGTTGGTTCTCCTTTTGCTGCTCCAACTCCTTGTCTTGTACCTTAGCAACAGTACTGGTACTAGTGCTTGTAATGCTCCTACTAAGCCTAGTTTTTTTAGCAACAGTGGTCCTACTCAGTGGCTGAGCCTTCCACACATCCAAAGCAGATATCCTAGGACTCCTCCTGTGTCCCTCTCTAAACATTCTCCTACTCTTCATTTTTGTACTTTTCTAGCCAACAAAACCAAAAAAGAAACAAACCCACATTGTCAATTTTGTACCTTTGTGTTTACTCATTTCAAAGAGGACACCTTTACAGTAAAATAATCATAAAAACCCACCTCAAGTTTGACAAGAACAACAACCCAGGTTTCTTTTCTGCCTAAAAACGTGAAAAAGCAAGTGCAAAATGGCAATGGAGTTTGGTTGAGGTGTGATTGTTTGAGCTTTATAGAAGGAAAAGCAGCCGGAGAAACAGTGAGAAATGAGAATGGAAAAGGGGGTACATTGAAGAGGTACAGCTAGGAAACAAATGGGGTTTAGTTTTTTTCCATTTTAGTGAGAGAGATGCAGTATTTTCAAGCAGGGTAAAGGCATAAAAACCCCTTAATCGATTGCTGTTTTTTGCTGATTGTTTTAAATGAAATCTTGGTGTATGCAAGCAAAGGTGGCATTTGGCAGGTGAATATAGGATAATCTTACCATCAAAGAGTAATGACAGGATAAATATATTGTAATAGTAATAATAATAATAATAATAATAAAGATGAAGAAATGAAGGCTTTTCGAAAGCTTCTGCTTTGCAATAACCAGAGTGAGACAGAGAGAGAGTGCGTGTGGGGTTACCCAGAAGGGCCAGAACACAACCAGACAAGAAACGAATCAGCTAATAAAAGCGACTATACTATTGTTTTCCTCATTTGTCCTGATTTTATTTATTTATTACTGTTTTAAAAGTAATAATATTAAAAATATATTAAAATAATATTTTTTTTATTTCTTAAAATTTATTTTTAATATTAATAAATCAAATCAATTTAAAATACTAAATTTTTTTTTCAAGTTTTAATAAGAATCAACCTCAATCTTCAACCTTTGACCATCCCAACTTATAAAACTTGGGTCTTGTCTCGAGCTGACCCTCTAATTAGATTTTAAAACTATGATAATAACCATTTTATCTTTATGTTTACTCCAGTCAACGGTCAACTTGGCTCATGACCCAAACTTGGTCTTGGTTCAATCCCCGAGTAAGGTTTTAAAATTATGATAATAAATATTTTTATCCTTATATTGACTCGGGTCTATGGTCAACCCGACCTGTGACCTGAGCATGTTCCTAAGTCGACTCCCGAGTCGAATTTTAAAACTATCATAATAATCATTTACATCTTTACATTGACACAAGTTAATGGTCAACTGGACTTGTACCTAGCCTCGAGTCGACCCCTGAGTCGAGTTTTAAAACTATAATAATAATCATTTTTATCCTTACATTGACCTGAGTCAATGGTCAACTCGACTCGTGATCTTGGTTTGGCCTTGAGTCGACCTCCGGTATGAGTTTAAAATTATGATAATAATTATTTTTATCCTAACGCTTACCTGGATCAATTGTCAACTCGACTAGTGACTCAAGTTTTGCCTCGGATCAGTTCTTAGTTGGGTTTTAAAACTATAATATTAATTATTTTTATTTTATGTTGACTCGGATCAACTAGATTAACTTTTATGTAGAAAATTAGACAAACTTGTCCTATTTTTTTTAGTGAGACTAAAATTTCTGCATTTGAACAACCTTGAACATGAAAAAATATATTTTTGTATTATCCGAAGATGTATCAAACAATCTCACAAAAAAAATTATCATATCTAAGTTCATTATTTTACAGCATACCAAACACTATCTTTTTATATACTCTATCATCTTTGCATGTTCATCGAATTCTCAATAGATTTTTTTTCCTTCTTTCTTTCTTTCTTTTAACATAGACAGGTTGAATTAAAAAGGAATTCGTTGAGATCTTCCGAATTATCTCAAACCCAACAGACAAGAGTATCAATGTGATCTATTAAGACTTTTCATGTTATATTAAGACATCTTAATTACAAAACCTCTCCATAAAATGAAAAGAGATAATAAAACTAGGAGTTCTGATATTCCTGACAGTGTCTAGAAGGATGGAGTGAGCCTCGGTGCTTGTTGCAAACGACATCAATTAACAACTAGGCATTACCATCAAAGAACACTTGTTGGCAGGAGTGAGCTGTGTGTAAGCTTCCCGGGGTGCAAAATCTTCAACAACCGTGGCATCTAAAGCATGTTGTAGTGGTCGATGAGCACATTCAGCGTTGATCACCGTGCCGTTCATGTCTGCCATGATCACACCACGGGCTCCTTCTCAAGAAATAGGATCAGAAGCCCCCGTCAAGATTTATCCTTAAGATTCCCGGTGGGGGAGGTTGTCATATCATCGGCAGCAATAGTGGAGGTGTACCTGTATCCTGATTTGATGAGAGCTAGAAGGAGGAGGCTGCAACTTTCAAATTCATGCTGCTGATCAAAAGCTCTTTTGAAATAATCTGACAGGAAGACCAATCAGTAGCATTAAAGACAGAGTCTTCGCGAGCTTTTCATAACCTATCAATTCATACTGCGTTGGATTTTGACATTAATAGTTGTCTTTTCTTGGTTGATTTTATACTCAATTTTAAACCAATCTTAATTTCATTTTGTTTGTAAGATTGGTGTCAAAACAAGTTCTTGTGATTTTTAGTCTCCCGGTTAAGATAAATTTATATGATTTCTTTCATCTCTCGAAGAAGACAAATATTCGTTATATTAAGTCTCTCAAATATGGCTTTATTCATGAAGAATATTATATATAGTTTAAATGTATTGTTGTTATATGTCTTGTAGTGTTTTTGCATATGTGACTTTTCGAGTCCGTTTGGGAATACGGTTTCCACGTGCTTTTAAATTTTAATTTTTTTTATGTTTTTAGATCGTTCTGATATGCTGATTTCAAAAATAATTTTTAAAAAATAAAAAAATATCATTTTAATGCATTTCTAAGTAAAAAGCATTTTGAACCACAACTGCTATCACAATCCCAAACAGACCCTTAATAATGAAGATGTGTGCTTGGATAAAGAAAATATTTGTTCATGTGATTCAAATTCGTAATCTTCACCTAACTTTTAATTCTTATTGTTTTTAAATTAAAATTTTCTCAATTATCTTAGATCTTATTATTACACAATGTTTTTATGATATGATTTATATTTTTGCCAGTCTGACACATTACTATAATTGATAACTATTAAAAAAAATTATCATCTACTAGCTCGGTAATGTTAAATCTCACAAAGCTTGAGTTTGCTGCTTTGATATATCTAGTAAAAATTGTTTTCTATGGACTGTTAATGCTGAAATTTATCTAGATGCTATGAATCTTAAAGAAAAATATCGTGTTAAACTAATGATGTCACCATCTCTATCACGAATTAAAAATTGAATACCTTGCAACTAAGAATTTAAAAGAAAGGAGTGATCATCATAAGAAAATAATAATTTCATGAGCTCGTTGTGAATGGATTTACTTGTAGTTGCAAGATTATAAAATCAAAGTATTTTGAATTAATTCTCAATTAAAATTATACAAAGAAATATGGCTAAGGAAGGCTTGCTGGAGAAAACTAAAACTATTTTTCACGCTTCTAATATGCTCCTACAACAAGAATACCATAAGCATAGTTCTATGAAATATCCTAATTTGATATCATGTTTTCTTGCTGCTTTTGATTAAAAAAAAATTATCAATTAAGATCAATTCATTTAGAGCCATCCCTTGAAGTGAATACTATAATATCTTATTATCGTGAGCATGGTCGTGGATGTGGTCATAGTTATGACTGTGAGAGTGGCCATTTGTGGCTATAATAACTTTGAGTTTCATGGTGTTCATAACAACTTAGAATTTTAAGAAGTCAAGAAATAATGAGAAGTGTGGAAAGAAGAAAGATTCACAAAATAAACCCTAAAAAAATACATAAAATAATTGCTGGGATACACTTTGATGCTTTTGACTTCTTTGAAAATGTTGATGGAAACAAATAATCGTTTCATAAAAAATAAAAAAATTCATCTTGGTTAATATTTTATATATTAAAAAAGTTATCTAGTATGTTTTTTTGGTAGGATAGTTTTAACTTTTAGTGTGTTATCTTTCAATTTGGTATATTGTATTTCATGCAAAGTATTATCTTTTTAAATAAATAACTAAAATAAAACTCTTGTTTTGTATTTATAATTCTTATTTATTTTATTTTTATTTTAAATAAATATGAACTTATTTGGAGTCAATGGTGAGAATTCATGTGTGGAAGATATTGCAACAACACACACCATCATCAAAGATAAAATATATTTTTCTCAACTTAAATTAGTTGATGCAAATGTTAATACAATATTTGGTGTTGAAAATATAATTGAAGGCTAAAATATAGCACATACCATGTCCCTTAAAGAAGCAAAATTATTTATAAGCGACACGTTATTTTCTAGAATATCACAAAAAAATCTACTTAGTTTTAAAAATATACATTGTAATGGTTATCATATTGAGGCCATAAATGAGATTGGTACATAATTTCTTTATATTACATTGCTTGTCTCAAGCAAGAAATATATAGTGGAAAAGTTGTCATCATTCTTTTCAGGATTATACTATACATATATTAATCCAAAAGAATTCAATATTTTAATTAATCAGAAGTTATTTAATTCAAAGACTTTTATGTTTTAACATGATTGTCTAGGTCAATCGGTGTTATAATAATGAGAATAATTACTGAAACTTTAAATGAAGATCCATTAAAGAATTAAAAAATTCTTTTTTTATCAAATAAATTTTCACTTGCAACCTATGATCAATAGAAAATGATTACTAGTTATCCCCAGCTAAAGTTGGAATTAAATTCTTCTTGTTACCGGAACAAATTCAAGGGATATTTGTGGACTATTATTCCATCATGTGGACCAATTTGATATTTTATGTTATTAATAGATGCCTCAACATATTGGTGATATGTTTATTTGTATCTACTCAAACTATTGCACATTTTTCAAGACTTTTTATATAAATACTCTAATTGAGAGCATAATTTTTTGGATTATACAATTAAGAAAATTCATCTTAATAATACAGTATAACTTACATCTTTGTTATTTAATGAATATTACATGTCAATTGAAATTGAAATTATCATTGAGCATTTTATGGCTAATGTGCATATATAAAATGGTTTAGCAGAATCTTTAATTAAACATTTGTGATTAACTATTAGACCATTATTCATAAAAACCATGTTGTCAAGTTCTTAGGGATTTGCTATATTACATAAATACCACAACACTAATTTGAACTAAGCCAATTGTTTACCATAAATACTTCTTATTACAAATAGTTTTTGACCAAAAACAAGATATATTCTATTTGAGAGTTTTTGCTTGTGCAATATTTATTCCAATTACCTCACCATAAAATACAAAATTACATCTATAAAAAAAAACTATGAATTTATGTTGGAATTGAATCTCCTCAATTATTAAATATCTTGAATCATTGACTAGAATTATTTTCATAACATGTTTTGTTAATTGTCAATATGATAAAACAATGTATTCAATTAAATTTCTTGAAGGACTAAAAATCTTGAAACATACAACTCAAACCTCAAGAAATGTATTCAATTAAATTACAAAAATCATTGTATGGATTAAAATAATCAGGATGAATATGATACAATTGTCTTAAAACATATCTTTTTAAAGAAAGATATGTCAATAATCTTATTAGACAAAATGTGTTTTTATTAGGAAATCAAAAGTTGGATTTACTATTACTACGTATGGTGATGATTTGAATATTATAAGAACTCATGAAAAGCTTGTAGAAATAGTTTCATATCTTAATAAAAAAAATTAAATTAAAAAATCTTGGAAAGATAAAATTTTATCTCGGCCTATATATCAAGCATTTATTAAATATAATATTTTTTTCTCATCAATCCACTTATACAAAAGTGTTAAAACGTTATTGTATGAATAAAGCACATCTATTAAACTCCCTGATGGTAATGGTAGTTTGATTCATTGATATAAAGAATGATCTTTTTCATTCTTAAGAGGATAATGAAGAGATTTTTGGTCCTAAAATTCTATATTTTAGTACAATTGATGCATTAATGTGTCTTGCTAACTATACAAAATCAAATATAATATTTTTTGCTAACTTATTGGTAAAATATTATTTAGAATTGACATGAAGACATTGGTGTGATGTTAAATATGTATTTCATTTTTTTTTAGAGGAAATGATATGAAATTATAATTTTTAAAATAGTCGATTGTTTGGATATGCTAATGTTATTTATTTGTTTGATTTACGTAATATTCACTCTTAAACAAGATATTTATTCACATATGATGGTATAGCTTTATCTTAACACTCTACTAAACAAACTATTGCTACCACTTCTTCAAATCATGCCAACATACTAGTATAGTATATAATATACGGATTTTTTTATTATAATAAAATTAGTTATCATATAATATATGCAATTAGCATAAACGGATGTTTAGTTTTTCTTATGTATGTGAATATTTCCCTGCATTAGAACTTTTTTATACAAGTTAGGTATTTGTGTGTTTATTATTATAAAACATAAAGTCTTATCATATGGTAAATTATAATTATAATCGAATAAAAAATATAAAAGAAATTAAATAAAAAAACCGTGGTAATGCACGAGTAGTTGGCAAGTTAGAAATTGAGATTTAAAGCATCAAAGATCAGATAATTAACCTGAAAAAAAAAAAAAAAAAAACAGGAATGCCAGTCGTGGCCGCGACTAAGAAAAACGAAAAGGGCCCGGCCCAACCCATTGACTCATGTCAGCCGTGGCGCGTGTGATTGTTAGAATTTAAAATTTTTACTGACAAAGAAGATAGAGGGTGTTTATTTTAAAGTATTTTTTTGTTTAAAAATATATTAAAATAATATGTATATTTTTTATTTTTTAAATGTTTTTATATTACTATATTAAAATAATTTAAAAATATAAAAAAATCAATTTAAAATAAAAAAAATTCAAAGCTTTTAAAAAAGCAGGGAAAAAAAAGTGATGGGAAGCGGAGCTGGCTGGAGCGTGAAGTTTTAGAAAGGAAAATGCATTTTTAGTACCTGAAGTTTTGTTTTTTATAATTATCTCAATAATTTAAAATGGTTAGATTCACTTGCTTCTCATGATATATTTAATAATTTTTTTTTGACATATTTAAAAGATGAGAATCACTTTGTTAAATAATAATATTTAAAAAATATAAATTTTATATTTTAGAGGATTACTTCAAAAAAACGAGAAGCCAGAATTATTTTGTTAAAAACATATCAAGTTGAGTTTATATTTTAGAAAAATAATTACAAAAAAATTCTTATAGTTTGATCTAAATTTTACTTTTCTTTTATATTTTCATTTTTTATCATGTAATTTACATATTCAATAACACTTTTACATTCTTTGTTTTTTTTTTAATTTTTTTTTAATCATAAATATAATTTATAAAAGTACAAAAGAAAAATTATATTAAGATAAAAGTACCGAGGTTTTTCTTTTTTTGTTTGTAATTATTCCTTTTAGAAAAAGAAGGCATACATTGGGGACTGACACATGAAAGATATAATAAGTTGGGGACTAGATTGTAATTTCCCTTTAATTTTTATAGTCAGTCAAGCGAGGTGAGGTCAGGAGTAGTTTGGTTGTTTATTAGTCTGCTTCCTCTCTGTTTAAAATCTTCACCATGATCATAAGAGAGAGAAATTTCACGCGCCTCCTTTCCCTTTCTTCTCCTCTTCGTTCCTTTCCTTTTCTACTCTCTCTATCAATTTCTAAGAAAATGTCCTCCTTTCTCCCTATTGGAGTTTTAATCACCCCCTAAGAAAAGAGGTTTGTTGTTATTGTTGTTGGAATTTTCAGTGTAGTTGCGGTGGTTGTCTTGTCTTGTCTTGTTGGAATTTCCCGTCTTGCTTGCTCTACCAAAAAGTCTCTCTCTTTCTCTTCTTTTTTAGATCCATTTTTGCCACTTCTTGCTCCATATATATATAATTGCTGTTATGTGGTGTTGTTGGATTCTTCCCATTCTTATTTGAAGAAGGGAGTGTTCTGCTTTATCTCTTGCAGTTGGAGTCACTGCTGTCAAGATCGGTTTCTTTCCACTTTCTTGATTTTTCCGGTAATTTCTTAAAATTTTCCTTTTTCAACAATTTCCCAGTTATTTATTGCTATTGTTATTATTATTATTTGCAATTAATCTCATAGTTTTTCAGTTTCATCTATTTGTTTGTCTGTGAATTACTGACTGCAGTATTGATAATTGTAGAAGAAAAAAAAAATTGCGGTATGTCTTCCTTAGCTGGTTGAATTCGTATGCAACCAAAATTCACATTACCTAGCTAATGGCTATTGTATTCAGTGTGCAATAATCGAGCTAAAATATTTTGAGTGGTGCTGCAACCCCCTATTAATCTTGGCATGCTTGCTTTTGTAACTGATGAGAGAATATGGGCTTTGCTTATTGGATTTGGAGGCGAGGTCTTTAACGAGCAACTACTTTGAAGATTTCCAATGCATATGCCCTCTCCGTTCTCAAGTTTCCAGCTCATCGCCTCTTGGGATTTGGTCATTCTAATCGAGTTTCATTCAGTTCAACAGATTTATATGAGTTTGTGAACAACTACTTAGCTAAACCTTCTCATCTTATCCTGCTGGTGGTGATTTGGTGTTTGTTAGAGGTTACTCAGTGGAAGTCAAAGCATGGAAGCTTTTGTGTTATTATTGTGATTATTATCCTAAGATAAGAGGGTGCTTGGGTCTGGTTTCATATGCTCTTTGAATACACCTTATTTTTATTGAGAAAATCTCTGCGGGGTCTAGTATGATAGGTGGTTGTCATTGGAGTCATCTGCATAGAAGCACTCAGTCATCTTTGGGTATTTCTTTCACAGGACTATTCTTCCAACAAGGCAACAATATTGGTTTCCCCCTTTTCTTTTTGAAACCAGCGACATTATCTCTTGAGGAAAATAATTGTGCATGGTTTTAGTTTCTTGTTCAGGCCTTCGTTCAAGGTGAATTTGTTATATTTGTTTTCGATCAACATTAGCACGAGGGATTAAGGTGGATAGTTAATTTGGTAGTCAATTCATTGATTCTTATGCTGTACTGCAAAGAGTTGCTGATGGAGAACAAGCAGAGGGAATTGAAGGGGAAAAAAAAACTAGAATCCACTGTGGGCTAAGATATTGAAATCCATAAAGGGGTGCTATCTGATTTTATAACAAACTACAAATTCTTGAAACCCTTAAAAAAATTCCAATCCTCAGTTTTTGTTCCCACAATGTCTATCCAAAAAATTGGTGTGCATATTATGATAACTAACTGCCCTTGAGATCCTGCTTATCTCTCATGTCTTTGAACAATTTTCTTTTCCTTGGTATACTTTCAGATGGATAGGGTTTTGCAAAGAACTTCACAGGACGTGCCCCTGTCCACTGCTCATATCCATGTTAATGGTGGTTTTGTAGCTGACCATCCTAGCCACTCAGCATTATGTGCTCTGTGCCGAAGTATTCTTGTACCTGATAATGATGATCTTGAGATTAGTATATGTGGGCACTGTAAATTTTTGCTGCTTGAAGATCTTGAGACCCCTACTCGAGATTCTCATTTGAGGAGGCTTCACAGAGGAAGAAGAACCAGGTACAGCAGCTCTGAATCGATTGACACCCTTTTCTCACAACAATTTTCTCAGGTGATTAATTTGGCTAGGCAAAACCACAACACCATTTATGGGAATGAGGATCGATCTATAGATGGTGATAGTTCTGCTAGGTTGTTACAGCGTACGAGCTCTCGTACAACTCCAAGTAGTTCTCGAAGATGGCAGCATCTTTTTTCAGATTCTGAAAGTGAGAGTTTTGATAATGTGGATTCTCTTTATGGGGAGAGTGAAATTAATTTCAGATCCAGTAGGTACCGGGTTTTTCACAGTGAGAGTGATGCCATTTCTTCAAGTGTGTATGGTGAAGACTCTGATGCTTCTGTGGATGGACATAGTGTCCTGGACACAGAAATGTTTATTCAAGCAGATGAGGGAAGCAATTTTGACAGCGATACTGACATAGATCCAATGCATGCTGGTCTCCACCAATGGAACTCTGATGACCTAGAAGAGGAAGAGGATGAAGAAGATGAGGAATGGGAAGAGGCTGATATTGAGGAAGACACAATTGGATCGGTAGAAGCTGGAGCTCGACTTCGAAATATGTTTATTTCAAGTCCTAGCGAAGGTAATGGCCCTGTTAGTTGGCGCAGGCAGTTTCGTTCACCGGAATTTGAGGGCATGAATCGCCGGAGAACCAGGCAAAGTAGACAAGCATATAACCATGGCTTCTTAGCTAACTTGGAAGAATCAGAATTACCACGACACATGTGGAATTCTGAGTTCGGAGATTATGCCACAGGCTTTGGGGATTTGCTTGAAGCTCTTGCTCGTTCTGATATTGGAAGGAGAGGAGCACCTCCTGCAGCTGTGTCTTTTGTGAATAATCTACCACTTGTGATCATCAATGAGGAACATGAGAAGCATGATGGTTTAGCTTGTGCAATCTGCAAGGATCTTTTGCCAATTGGCACTGAAGTTAACAAGCTTCCCTGCCTTCACCTATACCACCCTTACTGTATATTGCCTTGGCTGAGTGCACGAAATTCATGTCCTCTCTGCAGGTATGAATTTCCAACCGATGATAAAGACTATGAGGAGGGTCGGCAAAACTCTAGTACCAGAATGGAGATGCATGGTATTCAGCGGCAGGAAGTTAGCGAGGACAGTTCATCGGATGTCTCAGATGAACCTCTTGAACATGGTCAAAGAGGGAGGGGATTCCTAGATGTGGGCCCGCCCTTAAATAGCTCTGGCAGAGAGGGCAGTGGAAGGAGATGGCTTTTGCTTGCTGCTGCCCCCCTTGTTAGCCTTTTGGGTATTGTCTTTGTGATGTGGTGGGGCAATCCTCAAGGAAGACGGGCAAATGGTCATTGCAATTTCTCTGGGAGAGGCCTGCATCAAATTCAAGTTTCTGGCTCTTCCCAACTCAACCAAAGGGGCAATGGGAGGAGAAGATGGTGGTCTTTTTTCTGACGATTTTCTGTGCCTGAACGTGTTTAGTGCCTAAGATATTTATTGTTTTTTTTTTTTCCCACTTATCTTGAATGGATCTAATGTGTGGTCGGAAAGCATGATCATGCCTTGCCTCTAATATGGACGACTGGGGAGTGGAACTGGTTAGGTTTCTGGAAGTCCGATGAAGATTTGATCTTTTTAGTTGCTGATTGGGCAACATAATATGCCATTCGATACGCTAATGACTCGAACTTATTACTCGAAAAATAAACAAACAAATAAAAAAAAATGAGGGCCTGGCAAGGTCATACTTGCATGTTATTGAATCTCCTGTCCCCGTGTTCCTTTCGTTTAGGGTTTGTATACTCGTGCTACGGAGTAAACATGTTCCTCTCCTTTATATATATATATATATATATATATATATATATATATATAAATGTTAATCTGTAGTAAACATGTTTCAAAGAAAAAAACAAGTCTATAATTTAGGTCATATATTCGTTGAATCAGTTGATTTTATTTAATTAAATAAAAAAAATAAGCAATAATAATATATAAATCAAATAAAAAGTGACCTCAATAACTTGAAAAAAAATATAGAATTTAATTCTCACTCAATTAATTATAAAAGAACAATTAAAATAAAAAAAATTAAACCGCATTAACTAGAATTAACATAACAAACTTGTAACCTACGTAATAACCTAAGTGATAAAGGTGAGATAACCTAACAGAAAGCAAATGAAAAAATAATCATAGAGCCTGATTTTTAACAAACCAATTGTAGAAGTATGAAACTGAAAAAAAAAAATCAAAACTAGGTAAGATTGCCAAATCTCACAACTCGTGTTGTGCTAATAGGATAGCCAATAAAAGCCAAAACAAGAAAGATGATGAAGGTTAATTTAAAAAAGAACCAAATTTTAAAGGAAGAAAAAAAAAAGATTATAATTCTGTTTTTAAAAAAGTGACTCCAAAAAATTCAAGCCAACCTGGGTTAATCTGTTAAATCCGTGGCTTAGGTCATGAGATTAGGATAACCGAATATAGAATAAAATGTAAAAAAAAATCACAAATCCCTTTTTTTTTTTAAAAAAAAAAAACAAAGTCGATTGATGAAATCAAAAAAGAAAATAAGTCTAAAAAAACAATGTCAACCCGCATTAACTTTTCAAAATCATGACCTAGGTCATTAGGCCAAAAGTAGCCTATTTAGAAAAATACAAAGCTCAATTCTCAACCAATCAAATGTTGAAGGATAAAATAAAAAAAAAATTCAATTACACAAAATGATCTAAAACAAAAAAAAATAACAATTAAAAGAATGAGGATCAAAATTGAATTAAAAAACTAAATTAGAGGACAAATATAAATTTTTTTATTGAATGGTGAAATTAAAAAGAAAAATTAATTTAACAAAAGAACCAAAAAAATTAAAAGAATGAGAACCAAATTAGAAAAAAAATAACATATCACAAATTAGGATTGAATGATGAAATTGAAAATAGGTCAAAATTTTACAAAAAAAACAAGAACAAAACTTAGAAAT
>Ga0307517_10004111_pt1 | contig 22466 bp, 21 predicted proteins | sample 23_EM_MG_FD_194515 | JGI IMG/M metagenome (GOLD analysis project Ga0307517, IMG submission 194515) | Populus trichocarpa ectomycorrhiza microbial communities from riparian zone in the Pacific Northwest, United States - 23_EM | ecosystem: Host-associated > Plants > Roots > Unclassified | place... | reverse complement strand
TGGTGGACCAGAGGGACCGCCAAGGACTAGGAATAACGGCCCGCGGTATGTGCAGCCGTGGTCCTTTATCTTAGAAGGAAAATTAAGCAAACCTCGAGGCGTCTCGGACTTAGAAAATAGTCAGGCAGCTCGCAGATCTCAACAAACAAACGGAACGAGATATTTATTCGAGTTTGCAAGTGGTGGGATGTATTTTAATTGTACCAAGGACGCCAAACAGTTTGTACAGTATATAAGTTCGAGTATTTGTAAAATAAAATCAAGCAATCGTCTTCTGTCTTTTGTTGGTCGACTGGGTAAGGCCCCAGTGCGAGAACAAGAAGAATAAGAATATTGTCTTCGCTGCGAGAGATCAGAACACAGAGAACACGAGTTATTGTGATTAGAATGGACAGACAACAAGCTCCAGCGCTTAGTTGAAAGATTTAATTGTTGCATTGTACGGCTGAAACAGGCCTTTGTGAATGGTTGAAACAGACCAATTAAAGTGTATTGGAACGGTGTTTTCGAATGGGAAATTACAGACTTGCGTATATCTTCGAGATCGAGCGGCACAATGAGATAATACAAATTTATACAACCAAAACCTGCATAAAAATTGTACATCTTCGAGAGAACACGTCCCAGACCTCCCCCAATCTTAGGATTGATTGTGAATAACTCCTTACCACTAAAAACGAATCGCGAGGTGGCAGACATACCCCTAGCATCGAAGTAAATTCAAACAAATTGCATACCCACAGTCACAGTCAGGATTTAATTAGTGTCTTTGACACTAATTTTGTGTGGTTCGCGTCGCTCAGTCATTGAGCCTCGCTCCGCTTGTGTGTGTGTTTTGTGTTTGTTGTTTCTTTGGTCAGACTCACATTGCACCTCTCAACGGTGCCAACGGTAAGTAAATTTCTGATTTCTCGTCTTCTTGGCTAATTGTCATGGTTCTAGGTATTCGACTTGCCGCCGAATGTTGACGAGTGCACAAAAGGTCAACCGTCTTGTTCTCATTATCTTCTTCCAGGATGCTGATTAGTGCTTGAAAGTCCGGTTAATTAACCGGAAATTAACTGAGACCAGACCGGACCATAACCGATCAGGACCGCAAAATTACCTAACCGATGGCTAACCGTAACCGCAGTCCAGTTAGCGGTTAGTCATCATCTCAAAATATTCGAGACCAAACAAAAACCGGTTAGGACCGGTTACAACTGGTCTTTGGGTCCTAAAGTTACACACCAATATTTCCCTGTTTACTCGCTTTCTAACGACCAAAAATCATATTTTTTAGTTGAGAATTGACATATTTGTGGTTAACTGAAATTTAGGTGACTTATTTTCCAGCCGTCACATGTGTGACATCGACACAACCATGGTGACCATTCTCTTTCTCCTCATTACACACTTGTTACCTGCGTTGAAGTGGTCAAGTCCCTGGTGATTGCCCATGCTGGGCCAAGCCAGGGCTTGACACACCACCGCCTCCTCGACCTCGAGCTACCAACAGTGCCGGAGGCCTGCCTCTCCCCTCCAACGAGGGATGTAGACCGCATTTTCGCGTTTTTGAAGGTTCAGAGTAGGATGCATAGAAAATAGTGAGGGGACCCAGCCAGGTATGAGCCCCACAACGTCTGCCAGGTGCTGACATGTCAACCACCCAGAGCCCACCACCCCGTGTCGTGTCCCAAATCGACAAGTCAACATTGAACACAATGCGACCTATCGACGACCAACCCCACACCCTCGCCCACCTCGTACAACCAACATGCCACAGCCACCATAACGAATTTCACCCCCTGTTGCCTGCGATGAGTCGCCGATGACAGCCTCACCGCGCCAGCCTGTCCAACCTCGTCACAGGTTGGTCATTTGACCGCCACCTCATCGATCCACACCATGTCGAGTCGTCGACCCAGCGGCCTCAACTACTGTGTGTCGAACCCACACCACCGTGTCCAGCATGAATAGTGTTTGAAGGTCCGGTCCGGTCCGGTCTTTGGGCCTCAAGAGGCTTGGACCCAGACCGAGACTGGTCTTCATATTTTCAAATACCCCCAAAGACTGGACCGAACCGACAGAGACCGGTTCAGAGCAGTCTTGGCGGTCTTTACACGGTTACAGGACCGGTCTCAACCAGTTATGGTTGAGACCGGTTGCGAACTAGTCTGGACCGGTCTTTGTTCTCCATGTACATGAAGAAGGTACAAAATATATTATATATGCATTACTACAGTATTTGTGGGGAAATCGGGCGTGAATGAAGGGTGGTGGTGGGGATCGAGGTGCATGCAATGGTCAATGGTCGAGGTGGTGGAAGTGGTGGGTGCTTGAGGTGATCAACGAGTTAGAATGTGCAGTCATCTCTAGGCAGATCGCGGCAAAGGTAAGTGGAAAGTGGAAAGGAAATAAGGAGAACGGCTCGCACCTTTGCCATGGTCGTCATCGTTGGACCCTCTGCTCGGTACCTGCTGCCTGCCCACCCTCGCTGTTGGCAGCCCCATCCCCACCCGCGTCATTTCTGGCGTTGTCGTAGGTATCTACGTGGCATTTGTCGACGTAGGCGGGCTTCATTTGAGGACGACGTAGGCGGGCTTCATTTGAGGACGACGTGGGCGGGCTTCATTTGAGGACGACGTGGGCGGCTTCGACAGTGGCGGAATTCAAGGTCGACGTGGGTGGCTACGTGGCACTTGTAGGCAGTGTAAGGGATCGACGTTTGAGGGGGGGTTGACTGTGCTTGTCGACTGGAACTGAGGTGAATGGTCGCTGACGTGGCATCACTCAGGCTGGTGGGAGGGCTCGGCGGTCAGTGTGGTTGTGGTTTGAATTGTCGAACTCGCCCTAGGTTGGCCTAATGTGAGCAATTGACAAGGGGATTGACGATGACGAGGGCGGTTGGGCACCCACATCCCTATACGAGGGGAGGGGTGTGATCTAACCTAGCTAGATTCAAATGTTATCAGTTTACAAACACACGAACGAACAACTGACCTAGAACCGGGTTTCTGGGGCATTCGGGGTTGGGTGCAAGAGAGAACAATGAAATCGATGGAGGGAAACAACAATCAACATGCTCATTTGTCAGCCACGTGGTTTCAATTAAATATTAACATCGAAAATCCCACAAGTTGGTAAATGAAATACATGAATACATTTGAGGTCTAAAGGACCGGTTGAGACCGCTAAGACCGGTTTTTGCTCGGTCTTTAATTTTCGAGAATGGTGATGGACCGAAGACCGGACCGCGGTTGCGGTCTTCATCGGTCCTGAGAATTTCCGGTCTTGATCGGTCTTGGTCCGGTCCAGTCTCGGTCTTTTTCCAGTCTTGAGACTGGACCTTCAAACACTAAGCATGAATGCAGGAAGGCAGCAGTAGGGTGCATGCAAGGGTGGGGGGTGGAGCGAGGCGGGGTTTAACCCACATACCGCCCCGCTGAGCCTCATCTCAACAGCAGGGTGGGCGTATCGACGACAGGACTGCTTTCGTCTGTGTACGCCCCTGTGTGCTGAACCTGGCCTAAAAGGATGTAAGGCAGCGTTTTGCCTACACGCTGTGGCTCTCGCGACCTTGTATATTTACATTAAAATTAATATATCAAGTTGTAATTTAAACATAAATAGTGAGTTATGACCGGTTATAACCGGTTACATAACCAGGGGCTACCCGCTGTTAACCAACCATAACTGGTTTGCAGCGGTTCGGTCCAGTTATTTTGAGTTTCAGATGAAGTACTAACCGGTCTCGGTCTCGGTTAGAGCCACTGGGGGCTCAATAACCGGACAGGACCGGACTTTCAAGCACTAATGCTGATTGTCATTAGGTGTCAGATTTGCTGCAGTGTCCTTGAACACAGATGATGGGTCAAACAGACACGAAGGTAAGCCCTTCTCATTGTTGTTGTCCTGCAGTATGATGCTCATTGTCGTTGCAGATGTGCGATGTGGCTTCAGCCACCGCTAGTCGATGTGTGGGTTTCTCTGGATGGGCTAGGGCAATCATATTGTTGAGTATGTGCTCTGGAATTCAGATGTTAGGACTTACCATCTAGTTTGCCTCCTAGCCTCCATACTGCCCTTCTCGATCGGCACTCCACGAAGCCCAGCCCAGCACATGCGCTGTGTTTGTGAACTCGCTGGTGCTCCGTTGTTCCCCCGCAGGTGTCATCGTTGACGACCACTTCAATGGGGATCAACACGTAGGGCTGTCTCCTGATATGCCTGGCTCCTCGAATCGACGGTGGCTATGTAGGTGGGAAGGAGTAGGCCTAATGAGAGGGGTTCGGCAGCTGAGGAGAGTGGTAAGTTCGACAGCACTCATCAGTGACTCATGATGGTTCCGAACTCACTATGTTTCTCAAATTAGGCGAATTCTTGGATGTGAATGACAGTGTGGGTGTGAAGAATGCGTTGAACGCGTCATGTGTCGAGAACACGTTGAACACGTCGTGCATAGAGAACACGTCAAATGCGTCGAACATTGTCTACACGTCGTCTGCACATTGGATATGCCAGTGCATAGCCTACACGCCAAATACTGGCATTGATGATGCGGTTGAGCATGGGTTGTGGAGAGTGTGTCAGCTGGTAAAGTGGATTGAATCTGAGGGTTTGCGGTCCCCCTCAGTTCACGAACCGTGCAAATCCCTGGATCACGACATGTTCCAAGGTCTTCGGTGTGGGTTCGGCTGTCTATTTATCTTCTTGGTCTATTTTTCATTGTTTTGGGGATCACAGCAGCCCTGCATCTTTAGTCATTCCTACTACCAACACCTTACTGCGAACATGCCGCGCGTTACCAAGAAGACTCGCAGAGGGAAACGCAACCTGAAAACTGCAGAAAGATTGACTGAGAAATGGGTGGATTCAGGGGGACTGGACCATGTCCTCATGAGAATCCACTCAAGTACTCATACACTAACTGCCCAAAAAAAGTGTCCAGTTTTTTTTTTACACATAACTTAGTAACCAGTCAGAATTTTTCTAATTTGTAAAAAGGTATTATTACTAAGAGTACACTCTCCATTCTGAACATTTTACCAGGGTCATTGGCTTAGGCATGCTGCCTTGAGACAAGATTTTGTGAGATTTTTTCAAAATGGCAAATTTTCATGTCACCAGAACAGAAGATTTTTTTGTAAACTCTTGGGCTATATTAAAGTATAAACTGTTCTGAGTAAATAAAAACTTGAATCATAAAAAAAGGTGTTCTCATTCCTGAGAAATTGTTACTTTAAATTGATCATTTTGGGTGTTTTCAACCCAAAATACACCAAAATCCGCCATTTTGGATCAAAGTGACCATTTTCATCTGTTAATTTCTTGGGATTGACTGCACTTTTTTTTATGATTCAAGTTTTTATTTACTCAGAACAGTTTATACTTTAATATAGCCCAAGAGTTTACAAGGAAGTCTTCTGTTCTGGTGACATGAAAATTTGCCATTTCGAAAAAATCTCACAAAATCTTGTCTCAAGGCAGCATGTCTAAGCCAATGACCCTGGTAAAATGTTCAGAATGGAGAGTGTACTCTTAGTAATAATACCTTTTTACAAATTAGAAAAATTCTGACTGGTTACTAAGTTATGTGTAAAAAAAAACCGGACATTTTTTTTGGGCAGTTAGTGTAAGCCCTATTCATTCGGATTTTTTATACATGCTTATTTTCATGTTGTACATGCTACAGGAACCACGAAAATTCCACAGTATCCAGATCAATTCATCCGTATCCGAGGTTGGGAGCAAGTCATGGACACTCTGGTGAGAGATTTTCCTGGCCTCACGCTCGACCAACTGAAACTTGAGTCTCAGGATGGGCGGCTCATGTACCTCACACCCTCATGTGATGGACTGAACTCCCTACACTCCCCATATCTTGCTGCTTGGTTTCATGATGTCCTGAAGTGTTCGGAACAGACTAGACTCATCGCCGCCTGGGACGCCCTGAATGCATTGGACATCAAATATCCTAAGCCTGAGTCACAACGCTCTAAGGCGTCGCCGGCATTACATGTGGGGATTTGGGAGAATTATCGTCTCTTGCCCATTATTTCCTCTGATTCACAAGACCAAGCACCAGATGTGATCATCGCCATGAACCATTTCCTGTCCCTTGTTGGGAAACTCATTGCACCGAAGGTAGGAAACCTTTTGCACCGGTATTTTCCACAACAATATTTTCATCAAGAAAGGCACATTGAAATTGCCTTTAGTTGTGGCATTATGGGCTAATCATTTGTTGTGTATAGGGCACATGCCTGGGTTTCAATCCTTCTCAGAGCAGGGCTCACGGAACAACCTGCCCTGGATTTTGGGGGATCATTTTTTATCGTTGCAGTGAAGGAAGGCTCCTCTGAGATCCTTCACATCAACTTCAACGATGATCCCAATTCCGTCTCATGGGTCATCCCGTTAGGTGACTGGACTGGGGGGGAATTTTGCCTCCCACAACTTGGAGTCAAAATCCCAGTGAGGCCTGGTCAGGCTCTGGCTGGAATGACAAAGATCCTTGTCCACTGTACCACTCCTATCACTAGTGGTAGATGGATAATTTTGACTCTTTTTAGTGACCGAACCCTACTCAAACACAGCGATGAATTCTTGAATGTACCAATCATTGATAACTCTCCTTGAGATACTTTCAAATGTTTTCATAGTTATATCTTTAAAATTTCAATGTTCTGGTCAAAAAAGGATATATTGTAACAAAATGATCAACAACAAAACAGGTTCAAGAATGCTCATATACGAATAAAATAAACTACAAGAAACTAGCAATCCTGGATTGAGAACCAATGCAACACAAACGAATAAAAATAAAAGACAGACCTCTGCACTGTGTGACGAGACAGGAACTGCAATTGAGTGACAGCCATTGCATGGCCACCAATGGATTTCCAACACCATGTCACCATTCGGGGCAGGGCAATCACATGTGCATGGATGAACAGGAGATACAGGGCTGGGAGGTCAGGCTGGGGGGCTGTTGTCTGCAATGTCATGGGTGATGAAGGTGAAATCCCAGCCAGGCTCCTGAGGTGCTAGATCTGTTGCAATGGAGGCGAGGAGCGGCTGGACTGCTGCAATGAAAGGTGACATTTCCCCGCCATGATCGAGTTCTGCCATTGTTGAACTTGGCATGTCTGTAGTTAGGATAATGGCCCCATCCTCTCCAAACTCAGGGAGCCTGAGGGAGGTGTGAAGGAGGGGAGATGGTGTGTGGGGCATATTGTTTGCAAGTTCTGGAAGGGAGGGTATCAGGGAATGCAAAAACTGCGAGCAAAACAAAATATCTCTACCATCTAGCACAGAACATAACACATGAAAAGCATCTTCGAGCTGTGCAGCCATTGGTGCTGGTCAAATCCACCTGTAGTGGCTACCCTCATACATAAATACCCAGGTATTCCCCAAGTCACTTCATAAATCCACACCAGGAATACCCCACCACCCAAAAAAAGGACTTTGCCGTGGTGCCGGGGCTGGTTAGGATTACTAATAATGTCTTTTAGGTAGGCGGGTAGGGTGGTTGACTTGCCAAGGGTGCCGGATGGGAGGGAAGGGTCAAATAGGTAACAATGCAGGAAACAGCCATCCTGGGGTGCGCACTCACTGTTGGGTGGGTTAAGGGATGGTTTGAGGCGGGGAAAAAATATATTTGGGTAGAGGGGAATTAATTATAATTATTACATCTATTTGCACACCTGAGCGGGGGCGGGACGGGATGGATTGCATCGGGGTGGTTTGGATGACGTGTTCTATTAATAGTTCACATCATCAATTAGGCACGTGCTGGCGCTCAAATATGCCACTGGGCTTGCTGGGCTCGGTTTTTCATAGCAAAAACAAGTATTTAAGTAGATACATCAGGAAAAACACTTTTGCCCTAGAGCTCCTTAGGACAGAGAAAAATTTAATCAGCACCCAGGAGCACCTGGGAGTTTCTGGGGGCCTCTGGAAAACTCTCAGATATTCCTCAGTATGTAGATGTTCCTATATGTTTCTATGTAACTCCCAGGAAGTCCTAGGTGCTTCTAGGCATACCTCAATAAAGTGACCACTTGAAACACATTTGTTCTAGAGCCCCTTAGACAGACCAAAAGATTAGTCAGTATCTGAGAGCACCTGGGAGTTCCAGGGTGCTTCTGGGAGACTCTCAGACATTCATCAGTAGGTAAATGTTTCTCACACCTGAATAAAGTGTAAAGGGGAAATGCTTGGATCAAGAGCAAGAAAATAATAAGCTATGATCCAGCTTACTCTCATATTCTCTGAGGTGTATTCCTGATAATTTATCATCAAAAACTCGAAATTGAATTGCAAGATGAATACTGAACCCATTAACAAGATCAAACATGCTCCTGGAAGCTGTAAATGATAGCTTTTATATACACCCAGGAATGCTAAGAGTGGGGCAAGAATTGGTAAATAGACGAAGTGATTAGTGCTCCCCCTCCTCCTGCATGAGTGCTCAAAAACACGAACTTGAATTACATGCTGAATACTGGCCACATTCACATGTTCAAGAGTTCGTCTGAAAGCTATGATTTATATCTCTCAAACGAGCCCAAGAACACTAGAATTGAACAAGAACTGGTAAATAGACGAAGTGATGGGTGCTCCCCCTCCTCCTGCATGATTGCTCAAAATCCCGAACTTGAATTGCAAGCTGAGACATGGCTACATTTACAAGTCAAGGGTTCGTCTGAAAGGTACAATTTATAGCTTTCAGACGAGCCTAAGAACACTTTGAATGGATAAGAATTGGTAAATATACGAAGTGATTAGTTCTACCTCTCCTCCTGCATGATTGCCTAAAAACTCGAAATTGAATTACAAACTCAATACTTGAGGCCTTAATGATATCGAATATTCTCCTGAAAGCTACAATCTATAGCTTTCAGGCGAGCCTAGGAACGCTAAGAATAGGTAAGAATTGGTAAATACACGAAGTGATTAATTCTACCTCCTCCTGCATGATTGCTCAAAAGCTCGCAATGGAATTGCAAGCTGAAAACTGGCCACATTCACAAGTTCAAAATTTCGTCTAAAAGGTACGACTTATAGCTTTTAGACGAGCCCAAGAACACTCTGAATGGATAATAATTGGTAAATAGACGAAGTGATTAGTTCTACTTCTCCTCCTGCATGATTGCCCAAAAACTCGCAATTGAATTGCAAGCTCAATACTGAACATCTTAATGAGATCAAATATTCTCCTGAAAGCTATGATTTATATATTTTAGACGAGCCTAGGAACGCCAATATTGGGTAAGAATTGACAAATATATAAACTGATTAGTGCTCCCTCTCCTTCTACATCATGATCAAAACTCCGAAATTGAATTGCAAGACAAATATTGGACATAAAAACAAGGTGAGAGGTTGTACTAAAAGCTGTGATTACTAGCTTTAATATGTACCCCAGAACACTGGGAATGGTGCAGAATGAGTGATGAAAGAACATTATTAGATTTGCCTCAGGGTGTGGGAATTAAGTCAGAATCTGACCTAATTCCCACGTCTCGATGCAGCATATCTAATATACCTTCACTTTCTGCTTCTTCTGGGTTCCAATAAAATATAACCTATATTCTATCATTATGTACTACATCTTCTGAAAATTCTCCATTTTTTTTGAGGCAATTCCGTTAAGAATTGACTGTTTAACTTAAGCGCTCACAGGCTCAACCTTGAAATTGTGCAAAGTCATTTCAAACTCTGACATCAAGCCGCTGCCAGCACCCAAAACGAACATTCTTTCCTCACATCACCACCTCCCCCTTCCCTCTCCACCTCTCCCTCACTCATTACATCATCCATCCAACAACACTTAATACCACCAGCACAACATATCTTAGCTTACCAAGCCCCTCCCCTCTTTAGGGATGTGGGCTGGTATCTCAAGTGGTACCCAAGCCCACCAGGAACCCTGCAACCAACATGGTAACAGCAAACTCAGCAAGGGGTAGGGAGTATGGAAGGGGAGATGGGGGGGAGAAGGAACCTGGAGACGAGGTGGCATGAAACCCACATGCCACCTTGTTCCAGTTCATTTACTCCCCACAACTAGTATCTATTGGGGGCCCCTTTCCATGGGGTCAATAACGAGGCAGTGTGCACATCACATGCTGCCCCGTTTTCTCTCCCAAAACATATTTTTTCAGTGGTGTCGATAATGGGGTGGTGTGCACATCACATGCCACTCCGTTTTCTCTCCCGAGACATGTTTTTTCAGCGGCGTTGATAATGGGGCAGTGTGCACATCACACGCCGCCGCATTTTCTCTCCCGAGACATATTTTTTCAGCAGCATCGATAACGGGGCGGTGTGCACATCACACACCACCCCGTTTTCTCTCCCAAGACATATTTTTTCAGCGGCGTCGATAATGGGGCAGTGGGCACATCACACACCGCCCCGTTTTCTCTCCTGAAACATGTTTTTTGAGCAGCGTCGATAATGGGGTGGTGTGCACATCACACACTGCCCTCTTTTTTTTCCCGAAACACATTTTTTCTGCATAAGAATGGTAGTAGGCTAAATACAAGTATATTTTATGATTGTATTTTTATAGCATTAATACTATCATTATTTATTATTATTCTATGAATGGTTTGAAATAAAATAAAGCATAGTTTTGTATGATACCTGTGAGCCAAGTAAATTTTATTCTTGCATTAGGTGGTACTTAGTCTGCTCTGAGTGTTCCTGAGGCCATGGTGAGCAAACCTAGCAAGTAGACTTACGCTTTGGGGTCACCTGATGGACCTGGTGTCCTGAGAGGCCTGGTGTTCCTAGAGCACTCTGGGATGCCTTAGGACCAAAGTGTTTTTCCTGATGTACATTACATTTACATACAATCTAATACTTTATATAGGTCTGGGCAGCTGAGAATGGATGGATGGCATAGGTTGGGTTCAGATGATGACTTCCGAATTAGGCAGGTGCATCTAGTTAGGGTTCAGTTTTGCTGCTGGGCTCATTGGGCTTGGTTTTTCATGTCTTAAAATATGTACATTACTAGTTACAGTATATTTACACATAATATACCATTTTATAAACATTGGAGGATGCAGCAATGGGTTGATATCTCAACAGTTATCTTATCTTCAATAACTCTGAATCTCCCCCCTTTTAGGTTTACATTTCCGGGGAGGACCACACATGGTATACAATTATAATAAATTCTCAAGGAGGAACTAGCCCTCCTTGAGTATGTATCTAGCATACAAAGGCATAATAAAAATGCAGGGCAGAGGCCAGGCCTCCGCCGCCGTAAGGTTCTATCTACCTTTCGTCATTTGGCTATACCCTCCACCACCGTTGGGTTCTACTCACAGTTGTTGTGCTCTGTCCTCCGTCGTTGTGCTCTGTCCTCCGTCGTTGTGCTCTGTCCTCCGTCGTTGTGCTCTGTCCTCCGTCGTTGGGTTCTGCCCTCTGTCGTTATGTGCCATCGATGGGCGCTATGCCTTGTTGTTGGGGGGTGGGTGGTTGATACGCGTGGCTGTTGGGTGGTACCTGTCATAGATGGGGGGTATGCGTGGAAGGAAGAGCAAAAGTGAACCACAACCTTCGTCGTGGTTCGTCATGTCAGCACCGAGTTCCTACGGTGATGGTGGGGTTAGACATCAGCGCAGGGGGATGGGAGGAGAGATTGGAGGAAACGAACACGATGAAAGTTGTGTTCATTTTCGTGACGCACCAGGCCTCCCCCCCATGTTTATCCCTCCCCAAATCCTGCATTGAGCGAGAACGAGCCGCCCACAACCCTCTGGAAAGGGGAGGGCGGGTGTGTGTCTGTGCTGGCTGGGGCCGTTGGTGATTGCAACATGGTTGGTTATGCTGGCCTTGGGTAGAGGGGCGGTCAGTTGAATAGAAAGCAAGGAAAAATAAAGAAAACGAACCACGATAAAAATCGTGATTCATTTTGGTAACGTACTGGATGGGCCTCTCATACCCTGCATCTGCCATCGTGTTCCTCCCTCCCCCATTCCTCCCCATTCCTCCGTCGAATGAACTTGAGCCACCCACAATTCTCTGGAAAGGGGAGGGGCGGATGCGGTGGCGTTGGCGTTTCCGCGCGAGTTCAGGCTTTTGAACTTGAGCCCACATCCCTCAAGAGAGGGGAGGGGCTCAGTGCCGGGTTATAGCATGGAGTTGAGGGCAAAATGGGTGGCAAGGGGGAAGGTGGTGGTAGTGGGATGGGTGAAGGACGAGCGAAACTCAACCATGATGGGGTTGATGTGAGTTTTAAACTCCGCTCGTCCTCACAGATAGCATTGGATATAAACACTCAGCAGTACGATAAGAAAATTAAAATTTGTATTATATTAGAGGTACTATAAGGATGTTAGATCCAAATTTATAAAGAAAAACATGCAGAACTGAGGATGTTAATTTAGAAATATGCCAAAATGGCAGTAACCACCATATCTTTCGGCAATTCTCTACATTAATATCTGTATTATGTAGAAATAGCAATGTAATACGATTTTAATTTACTAATAAACAAGTTTTAGATAGTTCGGACAAGGTAGCTACTGGTTGTGGAAGCTGGACTAGCCGTCATTGAGTTATGGACACCAAGTGAATCCAAATGCTTGTCCTAACTCAATGTTGGCTATTCCAGCTTCCACAACCAGTAGTTAGCTTGTCCGAACTATGTAAATCTTATTTAATAGTCAATTAAAACTATATTGCATTGCTATTTCTACATAATCCAGAGATTAAAGTAGAGAATTGACGAAAGATATGGTAATTACTACCGTTTTGGCATGTTTCTAAATTATCATGCTGAATTCTGCTTATTTCTCCTTCAAAATTTGGATCTAGGATATTTAGAATATTTATAAGATAAGACAAATTTTTATTTTACTATCGGGCTTACGAGCGTCTATATCGAATGCTATCTATGAGGGAGAGCAGAGTTTAAAACCACCATCAACCGCATCATGTTTTATTTTGGTTCACTCCCTCTCATTCTTCCACCACTACCACCTCGCCCTCTCTCCCCCAATTCGACCCCAACTGCACCCAATCACGTGGCCGCGAGCCCCTCCCCTCTGTTGAGGGATGTGGGCTCAAAAACCTCGATCGGCTCCCTCAGAAGCGAGGACGCCGCCACATCCGCCCCTCCCCTTTCTAAAGGGATGTGGGTGCATCATCACTTGACAGAGGAGTTAGGACGACGGCGGCGAACGAAGATGACGGCCAGGCAGACGACAAGGACGATGAGGTGAAACTGACACTGCCGCAACTGCCTCACAAGCGAGGAGGAGGAGCGAGAGGAGGAGGAACGAGAGGAGGGACGACGACGGCAGCTGCAGCAACAACAACAACGAGGATACCAGCACCCTCGGCAACAACAGTGACAATGACAATGCCAGCCGCAGCAGCGGCTGCAGCTGAACGACAATGACAACGACAGAGGCAGCAGCAACGAGGACGACGCCAGTAGCAGCAGCAACGACGACAAGGATGACGCCAGCAGCAGCAGCAGCACAACTACAATGATGCCAGCAGCTGCAGCTGCAACAAAGACGACAGCGGTGATGGTGGCTACTGCAGCAGCAGCATCGACGACAACGACGATGCCAGCAGCAGCAGCTGCCGCTGCAATGAAGACGACGGCGGCAGTGGCAGCTACAGCAGCTGCAACAACGACAATGACGACGGCAGCGGCAGCTGCTGCTGCAGCCACGACAGCGACAGTCAAATGGGGAGGTTGGAACGCTCGCAATGAGGAGAATCGCCCCCCAGGAGAACAATTGAGCAGAGCTGCCATGGCTCTGCTCTCCTCTTTGTTTTTTTTTTTTTTTCATAACTACATTGCATGTACCTAGGGACAACCCCAAGGAGGGCCAGTCCCCCCTTGAGATTAATATATGTATTTAATGTATTGCATGTGTGATTCCTCAAGAAAAGTGAAGGATGAACATGGTTATCTAAGATCAGATAACAACATCATCCGACTCTGTCCACCCATCCCCTTGTTGGGATTAGTCACGTGACTTACATCAAGCGCCCATGTGGACGTTCTTCTCTACTTCTCTTGCAGCGTATCTTCATGACATCCTTCTTTCCTTCCTTGATACATGAACAGACTCCTCGGGGTGAAGCCTCTTTTTCTTTTCACTTATATAGCTTCACCTCTTCGTTTTGTACCTCAGCCGTTCTCTTTTCATGCTGAGGTACAGTTTCTTCTGTCTTCTACAGATCATATACTTATATTTCATCCCTAGACTCACCCGTACTTCGTCTAGGTATGTCAATACATTCAGCCATTCTCTTTTCACGCTGAGACTCACCTGTACTTCATCTAGGATCTCAACACCCCTGACTGTTTTAAAGTGTTAGAATAGCTGTAAATATACTGTATCTACAATAATACACATTTTTTGCTATGGAACACTGAGCCCAGCGAGCCCAACAGTAAAACCGAGCCCCAGAGAGCACCTGCCTAATTGGGAAGTCGTCATACGAACCTGGCCTACACCATCCACCCATTCTCGTCTGCTCAGATATATATAAAATATTGAATTGTATGTAAATACAGTGCATATACTATAATATCTCTATTTTGCTATGAAAAACCGAGCCCAGCAAGCCCAGCAGCATATTTGAGCGCCAGCACCTAATTGATGACGTGAACTATTAATAGAACATGTCATCCAAACCACCCCGATGCAATCCATCCCGTCCCGCCCCCGCTCAGGTGTGCAAATAGATGTAATAATTATAATTAATTCCCCCCTACCCAAATATATTTTTTCCCCACCCCAAACCATCCCCTAACCTGCCCAACAGTGAGTGCGCACCCCAGGATGGCTGTTTCCTGCATTGTTGACAGTTGTTTACTGGTGCCCCCAACCTGCCCAACAGCCCCGCCCTACCTATTTGACCCTGCCCTCCCATCCGGCACCCTTGGCAAGTCAACCACCCTACCCGCCTACCCAAAAGACATTATTAGTAATCCTAACCAGTTCCAGCACCACAGCAAAGGCCTTTTTTTTTTTGGGTGGTGGGGAATACCCGGTGTGGATTTATGAAGTGACTTGGGGAATACCTGGGTATTCATACATGAATGTAACAGCAATGGCTGGTCAAATCATGTCAATTTCAGCCACTGAAGTTTAAAGCCTGATACTCACGAAATGGGCTTTCTACCAATGGAATAATGTGGGTAACAAGAAGTTGACCAAGAGCAACTACCGTTTGAGAAATGATAGTTGTTGTTCTAGGACCAGCAGTAGTGTTTGAAAGTTAGGTTAGTTAACCGCAAAATAACCAAGACCAGACCGAACCGTAACCGATCGTGACTGCAAGAATTACCTAACTGATCCTAACCGTAACTGCGGTCTGGTTAGCGGTTAGTCATCATCTCAGAAAATCCAAGACCGAACAAAACCGGTTAGGACCAGTTATAACTGGTCTTTGTGTTCTAAAATTGTACCTAAATATTCACCTGTTTACAGGCTTTCCAACGAATTTTTTCATGCAGAATTAACAAGTTTACAGTTGCTTTAAGGTTGCCTGAGATCTGTGTGACTTCAGCTGTCACATACGTGACATTGATACAGCCACGTCAGCCATTCTTGTTCCTCACTTATCACCATTACCTGCGTCGTCGAGCCGCCGCCTGGCCTCTCCCCTCCAATGAGGGATGTAGGCCTCTTTTCGTGTTTCTGAGAGTTTAGGGTAGGGGGTTAGGGTGGCATAGGAAATAGCAAGGGGAGACCCATGGTGTGGGAGACCCAGCCAGGTGCGAGTTCAACAGAGCCTCCGAGTCCACCACCAACCTGACAAACGTGCCTTGTTAGGACCCAATATGCCCCACGATTTCCACGTATGCATGCAAGCCCACGTCGACAGCCATCGACAACCGCCAGCCAACAGACGCGCTGCGTAACGGCCTGCATTAGAACTTGATATGCCCCACGATTGCCACGTATGCATGCAAATCCACATCGAAAGCCAACGCCAACCGCCGGCCAACAGACGCACCATGTTAGGACTCAAGTAACCGGTTTTAACCAGTTACGTGACCGATGAAAACCGATGCTAACCGGTTAGCATTGGTTCGGTCCGGTCTTTTTTGCTTAGAGCCATGAGGGCGAAATAACCGGACCAGACTGGACTTTCAAACACTAACCAGCAGATGCCATCGCGAGAGAAGGGGACACAGGTATGGATAGAGGAGATACGTTCCGGGTTTTGCTTCCTGTGGCTTGATACTGTACAGTTCACTGGATATTTGTGCAGCCTCCAAGAGGGAAGAAGGGTACCGTTGTCAGATGAGAAGCCCTGCATCATGTCGTTGAAGTATTGCATCGCAGCCATTGACACTCTCCACATGAAGCACGAAGATGGATGTTTGGCAATATTTGGTTTCTGAACTTCCGATGTCTTATTCAAGTAACACAGCCTGCAAAAATATGTTTCTATATTTGCAGGAAAGAGGGTGCTTAATCTGGTCTACATCTGTGGCAATTTCAACTCCTTTGCGCCTTGAAATCCTACAAGCAATGCTCAACTGGCCTAGGAGTGATGGAACACCTTCTATTAGAATAGACGCTGGTTGCCTGGGAAGAACCGCCTCCAGAATCCGGCATTCATCTTGGAGTAAATCTGACAGAGCCCGATTTTCTTGGAAACAAACCTAGGGAATCCTCTCTCTCGCTCTCTTTCTGGGAGGGTTTTAAACAACTTGGTGTCTGTGTTTCTTTGGCAATCTATATGTTGAAATTGTCAAGTCAATGGTAATTTCAAAAACTTTTATTTTTGGTGAGTATTTTCTGTTGAACAACAGACAGAATAGCCTGTCATATCCGATGAGAAACTTTGGCGGATGATTGGATCCATGGGTTGTCTGCGGGATTGCGGGATCAATTGCTCTTGACCCTCTCCATGGTATCCATGGAGTGCTGCACTGGAATCTTTGAACAGTGGCACTCTCATACACCCTCTGTTTGAGGACTTTACCCTGACCCCCCTATTCCCATGGGACCCAAGATGGCACAGAGACAAGCCAATATTTGCAGTACTACAGGGCTATATTCGTATACTTTACCTTGCTCCACCTATTCCAGGTGGACTCCACATATTCCACATGGAATCCGTGAACTCCACCTGGACTCCACATGGACTACACTTAAAATGACTATATCACTATTAAAGTACCTGGACTCCAGGTGGAGTTCACATGGCATTCACATGGAGTTCACATGGAGTCCATATGGATTGTATCAAAAGATCAGATAGTGGTATCAAAGTGATTAAAAATAACAATATATACACTATAGTACACTTCTTTCCCAATTCCTCCTTTTTCTAACAAGAACTATATACACTATAATACACTTCTTTTCTTATTTACTTAGTCATTCCTTGTAGTAACTATATACACTATAATACACTTCTTTACCTATTCACCTAGTCATTCCTTGTAGTATCATTTATTTAGTCTTCCACATTCCAATGCCCTTCTTCCTGATCATCTTCATTTTCATCACCTTCATCAGCATCATTTTCATCAATTTGATGAGGCTGTTCCTGCTGTTTCTGCCTCTGAATGGTATGCTGTGTGTGATAAAAAAGCATGCTATGCAAGAACCAATCAAAGTTGCTAGTTTTCATTCGTTTGAGAATTGATTCAAATCCTCCAAGCCATGAATTTAATTGCTCGCATGCCTGTGAATTGAAGGCTCGTTGAAGATATTCTCGTCCAATTTTATCATGAGCAACTCGGATAAGATTTGGTGCAGAACCATCTAAAGGTGCAGGATTACACCATTTGCGACACAAGTAGTCTGATGTGCGATGATTAATGTAGTGATAGGCGTCCACAATAAAACGTGTAGTTTTTTTCCACATATTCCAGCTTCCATTTGAAATAGCTGTTCGAAGTACTCGACAAGCTTTATCAATGCAAATATATGATGGTCGAGATTCTTCTGTGGGATAAACCTTTTCCAAAAATTTAAGAATATTTGTTGGTGACTCGGCTTTATCAAATTTTGTCCATGCAATTACGACACCACATGGTGCACAAATAGTTTCAACACAGTAAAACTTAGCAGGGCCAAAGTAATGTATGCGTGGAACTTCAACATCATCATCAACATCGTCATCATGAGGCTGGACAGTTCGGCGAAGACCTGGCTGCCAAGGATTTCTTTCTTCAGGTCTTTGTAGCATCCTACGTACTCCTTCCAAAGTTGAACGACTGTGATCAAGCTTGTACTTTCTCCACTCTCCTTGGTGCTGGTGGCATGCTAGAGAATTCGGAACACAGTCAAGTCGACATTCAACTATACGACATTTATTTCCATAAGATGTTTCATGGTCTGCACAAAATGCTCCTCCTCTTGCATTTTTCAAATCCTTGATGCATTTGGGATATGCACAATGCTTTAAAAACCATCAGTATCTATTTTTATCACAAAATTTTTAATATTATTTACCATAGGGGCTATCACTACACCATCTAATACAATCATTTTCACATTATCAGCATCAACATCCATTTTATCCTCAGTATTGTTGATAGAGTTTACTCTGTTGCGGGCTGCATGTCGTGCTCTAGCAGTTTCACGTGCTGATAAATCTGCATATTCTCCTGTCAAAATAGGTACAGCATTATTTTCATCTGCTCCTATTACTGCAGCAGGATCTTCGTTAACTACAAAATCTGCAGTTCGTTTGTGTGGTTGAGAGCACTTTGAACAGGAATGTTCTCGTCCTGGCTCTATTATTCCACCATTTCCTAATTTCATGAATGCTCCAGTGACCACTTGATGAATGTTTAAATCTTCTCTCAGCTCCAAATTGATCTTTTTTACACTTGCAATTGTTCTAATTGATTCCTGAACAAATGCTTGCCAAACAAGACGTCTTGTGAGCCGAACATCAGAGTTGGTGACTTCAGTGCAATCATTCCAAAACTGAGTATATGCAGAGGCTGATGCATGAAAATTATACATTCCACTCAGAACTGAGTGAGTAAGATTCCGGTCTGCCCATGTATTCTTTCCTATTTTTAAATACCTAGCTGAATTCAAATGGCACCTATTCCAAAGACCATGATTATCTTTGAAGCGCTCATGATCAGCATAATAGGTTGTTCCACATTGCTGACATTTCCCTGCTAACACTGGAGCATTTTCATAAGGGATATTGTCTTTTATCAATGTGACTAATGGGACATCTCTTGGCTTTGTTGCTTGTAGCAGACATCGAGGAGCACATCGTTTATCAATACAAATGATAGTGTTGGGACAAATAGCCTGCACACCTCGGATTGCAGTATATGATACAGGCAACAATTTTGTATAATTGCCCTCATCATCATATGGCATAAGATCAAGTATTTTGGCAAAAGCATCAAGCTTTCCTGCCAATTTTGTGACTTGTTGATTTTGTTTTGGAAGAAATTCCCCAACACGAAATAAAGTTTTGGTATCATCCTTCAGTTGATGCATTATCGCACGTGACAATGACTTTATCCATCCAGATGCTAAAGTCAGGTTTTCACCATCAATTGGATGTTGTTGGCGAGCATGTAGATTGAGCAATTCTGGATTGTCTGTCATTGAGAATAAAAGTACAAGTACAGTGGCTAGCGAGATATCTGAACCAAATGTTTGATTCACAAATTTACTGAAAGTGTTGAAAGAGATATCTGGAAATGTCTGAGTTGATGGAGCAGCAAAGACGACAGGAGCAAAGGTTATCAAAATTGATAACCTAATGAACAATGGCAGACTTGTTACTGCAGTGATGAAACTGAGAGCAAAATAGCCTAGAAAGATGAAAAATCTGTAAAAGAATTGGAAAAAGTTGAAAACCAAACTACAAATACAAATAGAAAGCAAAAAAATCAGTCAAATTTCAATGATTCAAAAAAAAACAGCCATGTATTACTTCTTGCGATGAGCGCGTTGCTTTCCTTTAGAGCGACTATCTTCCTCCGGTGTCAAAGAGCGCCTCTTCTTCTTCAAAATCCCATCATTCTTCACCCACTCTCGCAGATCGTCCATCTTGTATAATCCCAGATCTACACCCCAAATCTCTACTGTATCCTCTGGATCAGGATTCTCATCATTAAGCCAAGCTTTCATGTGGGAAAATGTGGGTATTTTCCTGATTGGCTCGAAAATCTTGACATAATTGGTGTACCAAGTGGATTTGCCAATGAAGATGTCGACAACGATGGATTCTGTGAAAGGAGGAATATCTGCTGGCCAAGTTCCAGCTTCATTCATTGCGCGTCCACGATCGATAGCATCTGTACACTCCAAAAAAAGTCCCCAGGCAAATCGCAAACCTTGCTTATTACGACTATTCCGATCCGCATATAAAGGATTAATGTTGAGTTCTTCAACAAGACGCTCGCGTAGCTTTTCAGAAATGGTGTTCTTCCCAATGTACCACTGATCACTGGAAGCACCCTGCTGAAAGCCAGTGAGGGGCACTGGGTAACGACCTGAAGGCATGCGAGAACCTGGCCGTGATCCTGAAACTGAGCACGAATCGATACTAGAACCTAAACGGCCAGCAAAGCCTGGCAAGGAGGGAACACTAGGATCAAAGGTGGTCTAATTACAAAAAATTAATGGAATTTCCTCAAAAAAGAAGAAAAATGAAACAAGATATAACTTACACCTAATACACGAATAAACTTCTTGTCGTTTTCATCAGCTGTCCATTCCACAAAATCCTCTGCAGTGGGTGGACATTTCATGATTGTTTCGTAGCGTCCTTGAACACTCCAACCATCATCATCATGCACAAAAATACAATATGCAGGACCTATATAATTTAAATAAATTAAAACCAATTAATATAAATTACTTACGACGAATAGATGAATAATCTCGAGAGCCACGTTCCATAAGAGTTTGAATCGTTTGGCACTTGTTGATGTCATATATAGTGGTAGTGAAAGAAGATTGAGTGACATCAACCTCTGCTGGGCTAAGATTAGAAATATAGAAGTGAATTTTGCCCTTTTCAGGTTTTTCAACCATATTGTCTGTGTGCACATTGATGTCATCCCAAACATCAGAAGCATCCGCTATATTAAATGTGTTGCCTTGAGCACGGCCTCTGAAAACTCCTCCTGTCGAACGCGATGCACCATATGCAGGAACTGATTCCTTGGGACTTGCCATAATTACTTCTACACTTGTAATCAATGCGAAAGAAAATTAAAAATAAATGTAAGAATACCTTGATCATGATGATGCAAGGATTTTGACTTAATAGCACGAGGAGTAGTATGCTCCGTTGCACGACCTCGAGAAGAAGTCACTGATGTATATAATTAAATGATTCATAAAGATATACATAAAAGAAAGTCTTAATACTCACCAATGTTCTCATCTTCAGGTGAGTGATGAGACTTTGACCCACGTTCAGGGGAAGAATGACGAGGCCTTGGCTCACGTTCAGGTGAAATGCGACGAGGCCTTGATTCATGCGCAGGAGAAGAGCAATGAGGCCTTGCCTCACGTTCAAGAGAACGATGAGACCTAGACTCACGTTCGGGTGACCGAGATGACTGAGATGAGCGGCGAGGCCTTGACTCAGTTGCTGGTAGTTCGGGTTGCAAACGTGTAGAACGGCGTGAAGGCGGAGCAACACTAACACCACTTGCCACAAGAACACGCTCAGCACTAAAGAATAAAATTAATAACTACAACTAAACAAAAGAAAAAACAATTACGGTGTTTGTTTTGCCTTTGGGGGACTTTGTAATGCTGCATCTTCTCGGTTGCGTGCCTGGGCAGTTTTCCTAACCAACATTAAATGAATTATATATATAAAAAAACCAAATTTACTTTGGCTTTTTCGCCTGTGCTTGATTTCCTTGCCCTTGATTTCCCCCTCGTCCGCGAACTGGCCCTTTCACTTTACCTTTTGAAAGCGCCTTCTCTTCAACTTCAGCCCAAGGAGCGGAGTCCCCCTCATCCTCATCCTCATTCTCATCTCCCTCCTCCTTCTCAGTGTTATCAGGTTCAGGGGCCTTCTGGTTTGTGCCCCGACGAGGTCGTTTGACTGGCTGCTCATCAGCATTGGATGCTCCTTGTTTACGGCTGTCGGTGGGTGGTGGTTCGATTTTTTTGGGCTTGGGTTTTGCTTTCGGAGGCATGACGGTTGACGAACGGCGGTGCTAACGTTGTGGGGCTCACGCTGTGGGCTGCCAAAAAAACGCGGGCTCTCGAAAAGACACAGGCTCTCAAAAAGACGCGGGCTCTCGAAAACGCACAGGCTCTCGAAAACGCACGGGCTCTCGAAAAGGCGAGGGCTCTGGAAAAAGCGCCCGTGGGGTTGAAATTGGCCTCGGTGTCAAAAACGCGCTGGCGCCAAAAAAACGCCGGTGTTGGAGGTGCCCGGGGTGTTAAAAGGGTGGTGGGTGTGGGCGGGGGCACGGGATATCGAAAGGCGTGGGCCTTCGAAAACCGTGGGTGGGGCCG
>Ga0307517_10004110_pt1 | contig 22466 bp, 23 predicted proteins | sample 23_EM_MG_FD_194515 | JGI IMG/M metagenome (GOLD analysis project Ga0307517, IMG submission 194515) | Populus trichocarpa ectomycorrhiza microbial communities from riparian zone in the Pacific Northwest, United States - 23_EM | ecosystem: Host-associated > Plants > Roots > Unclassified | place... | reverse complement strand
CCACACCTCCCAAATAGCAGACAAGTGGGAGGCGCTCACGCGGGGTCACGTTATCGCGGTGCGGCAAGTCCCGCCGCACAACGATCGCCGCAATCCACGCCGCAGTTTCCAATTCCCAAACTTACTGAGGCTTTGGGCACCTAACACGTGGATGAGTCTGACAAACGGACCACTTTAAGATCGGATGTAGGCTTTATCTACTTTCTGCTGGGCGAGGAAATCAACCCATCCGTCCATGACTTTCCATTGACCAGCCAACTCGACGTACACCTAAAGTTTACACAAAGGTTTACACTAAGTCAGGATCTCTACACTGAGGTTATGCCAGAACGAGCAACGCGTAGTTAAATTTGCGCTCGTTTCATTCATTGCAATTCCACCGGGGTGAAGAAAAATGTATGGGCTGCCTGTCGTCTCAAGTACAGGCTAACCAAAGTTCGGTCAATATTTTGAAAGTAAAAGGAATATGAGAGTATACACCTTCCACACAGTGCCATTCTTAGCAGACGGTTGACCCGTTGTGACGAAGGATGTCCAATACTCCCTCATCGCTTCAAAGAGAGCCAAATCATCGGCATTTGCATTTGTTGTTGGACCGAAGAAGGCCTCCAGATCGGCACCGTGGAATGACCCAATGTGAGGGTTATCGTAGCTTGACGATCGCGTAATAAGTCTGGAATCTTGTTTATGCAAAAGAAGTCTCACTGATATAGGAAAGCCCTATTTGATTTCGTGATCGCAGCCCCAGTGACCATGGGCGCTGTGCAGATAAACCGACATTCACCATACATTTGCTGACCTTGCAAGCTGAACGAGTTGGCATAATCCTCCAAGGGGTACAACTTGACAGCATCATTGAATGACGCATTGCTTAAGGTGGCATATTGTCCCCGCAAGAAATTGAACACCGTTTCCTCCGTGGCATTAGGCATTGAGGTGTTCGCGGATGGATCAGCAAGGCTCGCGGACCATCCTAATCCTTCATTAGAGTTAAACCCAAAGAGAACCGGAACACGGGCAAAATTTCCCGACTTTAAGGCTTCAACTGGTCGCTCTCTGATAAAATCTCCATCTAAATTCGGTGCAAAGACATAAAGGGTTGCAGGGCGTGCTAAAAGCACTTGCTTTCCTGCTAGAGTTAGTGTTTCAGTAGAGGCTGAACGGAGGCACTGGAGTGTGTTTGTGCCTTGGTTAGCACACCCTCTGTCATTTCAAAGTAAGGAAGTGAGAAGACTCAAGTCTGTGAAAAACGACGTACGAAAAGCCCACGAATTGCTGATAAATACTATTTGCATACGATCCGTCGGAGGGAGGGAAAAAATTTAAGGACGAACTGTCCCCCATCGCTGCATGGAAGAGCCCTTCGTTATTTCCACCATTTGCTATGAGCTAAAATGTTAATGTGGGCCATTCATGAACTTGGATTGTGTTATAAATTAAAAAGAATTATACCTGGAAGAATGTCGATCCTGCACCAGCTGATTGACCCCAAATTGTGACTTGGCTATTTTTCTGTGGAGTTGTGGTCCGGAAATGGCACGCAATCAAGGAATAGGACGTCACCTTTTATCCCCGCCGAACAAATGGATGTATCGTTGAACCCACCAAAGGGCACCCCTCTAATATAAAATCAGGTTGGCTGTGGGAGGCAGTTGATGGAGTGATATGTTACGCACTTGATCAAGCAGGCCAGCGTTTGATGTGCCATTCTCCTTTACATCGCCCCCACCTTGTATATGACTCAGTTCTGATATTCTATTCGAACCCGTGGAGAAACACTGTCGTACCAAGAAAACCGAAAGACCCAAGCCGATATTCAAATGAGATAAATATGAAAGGTTTTGTGGACGAGTGCATCAACAACTCGGGAGGGGCGTCATGCGTACTTCCTAGCTGAAATCCACCGCCTAAGACTCGAAAATCAATGGAGATCAGAAGGAATTGCAAAGAATATTCATACCGTGGAACCATACCATAACAGGGAGTTTGTCGTTCACGGTGGTATTGAGAGGGATATATATCTGACAGATGATTCAGCCAGTCGAGGTGCGGGTTAGCGTGCAGAAAAAGAGTACTTACATTTCCGAAAAGACAGTCTTCTGACATTCCGTTTGAAGATATGTTCAGAGTCGTTGCTTGAATACACATCTCGCCAAACTGCAACAAAAATCGCTTGGCGTTAACTCTTTTTGCATCAGATTGTCGGGGAAGCGCCCAAACTTACGCGCGTTGCGTTAACCACTCCTAGATGCTTAGTCGGCGGGACAACAGGTGCTCTCCATCTCAAGTCTCCAAGAGGCGGATCTGCAAAACGGATTCCGCGAAAATATATTATTCCTGTGGATTCGTTACGGAGGCCATTGAAGGTTCCGTCTGGTAGGAGACAAGACAGAGGTCAGAAAGCCTGGTCTATTCTATCAAGGAGGTATTTCCGTGTACTCACAATCGAGTGTGACGGAATTCCCAACCAGCTGGGCAGCAGAAAGGGAATTGGTGAAATTCAATAGAGACAGCAGAAATGCGGAAGTGAGGCGCAGTTTCATTATGGGTAGCATTTTGATAACCTTTAGGTCCTTGCCATTTATTTCACGGCTTATATGTCAACGAGCTTGACTCACTGTGACCGTCCAGTTTCGAAGCGATGCAAGGGCAAAAAATAGCAGAGTTGGTGATGGCCTGACAAAAAGATTAATGGAGTATGGTAGCTAACTTTGCTGATATGTAACACTGACCTTCTCAAAGGGGGAAAATGAAACATGGAACCAATATAGATAATCGGTCGTGTTCTTGTCAAAACGTCTCCACAATTTCCACAATGGAGTCGTCATAAGTAGCGCCGGTTCCCATATAGGGATGATTAAACCGCCGCTCTACTAAAAATACATGCTGATACTGGCAGAGCTCGTTGTCACGACTCACCAACGGGGGTGAATTACCTACAGATGTTGAGAACGCAACAGGGATCGGGCTACGCATTGTACAGCCCGGCCAGCCGACGCACTGAAACATCAAATAAAGTACAGTTATGTCGTAATGTATGTGGAATTTACTCGCCTATTTCTAGCTCAATGGCGAGAAGATGTTGTCGAATATTTTGAGTGCTCGGTTGTGTGGAAGAGATTGCTGAGACCCCGCCGCCGCGGCGCTGTACGGTCATGGTGGTAAATATCTCAGCCCAGATCGTGGTTTGTTTCTAATTCAGCCTGCCCTAATATAGTAACAAATTATTGTACATGCTGTAGATTCTCCGTAATCATAATGCTATTTCTATTGCTATTTCATTGATCCTCGTTCAAAAATTCTGAGAGAACAAAAAACTACAAAACATCTGGATCCCCAAGGAAGCCTGTTGCTGTCGGCAGCATGAAAACAGAATGAATTAATAGTACAAACGCTACAGTTCTATTTCCCGAATACCATCTTTATCCACGATCTTCACTTTGTATTTCCCTGGACTGACAACCAAACGCTTCGAGACCTCATCCAAGCAGCGCCGGAGGGTGTCGAGCCCTTCCTCGAGGGTAGCTTCTGGATTATGGTAGCTGGTAGATAATTTTAGATTGATGTTGGTTCATAGAGGAATGAGAACGCACCGATCCAACAAACTTAGAGCAAAGTAGGATCCATATCCGTGGGCTGCGAAGGGTACTTCCGCCATCGTACCAAGGTAATCGATCCAGTAGAGATGTGGGTCGTGCGTCGCTGTGTCGTACCCACCCAATAGGAGGTTGACGGAATAGGGCTTGCGTGATCGAAGAGATTCTGCGAGTGCTCTGCGAATCCACGAAGCGGCGGCAGCTGGTCGGAGAGGGTAGAGGTTGCGGATTTGGTACAGGCGGATGTTACGCTCGACGTATTCAGCGAACTGAACGGTGTCGCCTGGTTGCATCCGTGAGTTTTGTAGAGGGATAAAGTTAGAAAGTGGATGTACCTGGCTCGCCTGAGTATGCCATGAGAAGGTGGGGGCTGAGGGTTTTGATCTTGTCCTCGTCGATCTTCATTTTTACAATGGATCGGGCGGCTGTTGTGTCGGCGGCCATGATCAGGTAGCCTTTACCTGTAATCGCAAAGGAGGTCTCCATGGTGGTGGTCTTTAGAGAGGAACTGACGCGTCGTTCAACGACGCGTGTGCATTCTGGAGATTGCCGAATTATGCCCGGGCCGCTGACCGTCAAGCGTGATTTAATATTTCATTTTATGGTCCCATGATAACCTTCACGAGATAAGGTGATAAGCGCGACGGCTACCCGGCGGAACCCGGGACCATAAATGATAAGTCAGAATGGAAAAATTAAAAAGAAATCTGGTTATATCCTGCATCCTGCACTTATTGCTAAAGACGACGACGACCAGCAGCACGTCTTTTCCCAGATCCCCGCGCAGAGGCGTCGGGGCAGAGATATGGGAACGGACCCCGCTCGGCAAACACAGTCACCAAGGCGGAAACAGCCAGGCAAATGGACTGCCACTAGCATGATGGGTGAGTTTATTTAGCTCGTCAGACCACCAATTCATGGGTCCCTGGTTGCTGATGTTGACTGCTTTGGGTGGGTGGGTGGAACAGCCGGCGCTGGCGGTGGATTGGTGGCTAGTATCGCGACATGTCCTTTGGATGTGGTCAAGACGAAATTGCAAGCGCAGAGGGCGATTCAAGGGGAGCTGGGGTATTTGGGGGTTCTTGGTACGTCTGGCTTTCTAAATCTGCGAATAACGTGAAGCTCAATGTTTGGGTCACTCTGTTCTCATCAGGTACTGTGAAGGATGTTTTCGTGGAAAACGGATTGCGAGGTTTCTACCGCGGTCTTGGACCAACCATACTCGGGTACCTCCCTACTTGGGCTATCTACTTTGCGGTTTACGATGGGATCAAGACGGCGTTTGGAGAGACTTCCGTCGGGATGCAATCGGCGAAACCGAATGAGCGACTATACCCTGCAGCGCAGGTCAAAGGGTATCAACCTGTGGCTCGCGAGCATCCTTGGACGTTGCACATTTTATCGGCGATGACAGCTGGCGCGGCGAGCACGATTTGTACGAATCCGCTTTGGGTAATCAAAACACGGTTCATGGTGTGTAAATTCTTTCTTTTGTATTAAGTGGTGTATTTAATCATTTGGAATGGCTACAGACACAACTGAAGGGCGAGGTTCGATACCGGCACACACTGGATGCTGCCCTCACGATCTGGCGGACGGAAGGCCCACGTGCATTTTATCGTGGTCTCGTTCCGAGTCTTCTGGGAATTACGCACGTCGCGGTGCAATTTCCGCTTTATGAACAACTGAAAGTATGGTCGCGTGAGTCTCTTGCCTCCCGAACCTTCTTGGTCACTCATTCCCTCCTGTAGAAGGCGACTCGGACTTCATCACAAGCCAAACGATTCTTGTTTGCTCTGCAATATCCAAGATGACGGCGTCAATCGTGACATACCCTCATGAAGTTATTCGGACTCGCCTGCAAACCCAACGTCGACCGCTTGCGGACGATATTTCGTCCGACGGGATGGTCAAACAGCACAAGGGTGGCATCGTTTATACCACAAGGAAGTTGATCTATAAGGAAGGATGGACTGCGTTGTATAAAGGCCTGTCGATTAATTTGCTTCGCACCGTGCCTAATAGTGCTGTGACGATGCTTACGTGCGTAATTTCCACTGCTCTATTTCTCTTATTAATTTATTTGACGTAGGTATGAACTACTCATGAGACATCTCTCAAGCCGGACTTCATCATAAAATTTTACACCGGCAGATACTCACCGTTTGTCGCCCCCGCCACACTCGTTGATTACCATCGTGCATTGGAACGGCCTTTCTGTGCCTTGCATCTCACAGTGCACGAACGATTGGAGGATTTACCGGGGATTCTTCACCGTTGCCGTCGCCACCTGTTGCACCACACGCCTTCTCTCACTGCTCCGGACCATGCTGATCTGCTTGCACAATTGGACTATATTTGTTCGGTATGCTGCAGTTATACTATCCAGGAAACGAGGGTGATGAAGACTATTGAATATTTTTGTTATATATCTATCTTAGAGTCGCATGTATAGTAATATTCGCTTTCAATCGTGTCGTATCTTGGGTTCGGGTGAAAGTGGACCGGCGACCTTGCATGCCATTCCCTCACAGGGTGAAAGGTAATGCGAACGGGTGAAAGTACTTGCAATTCCGGCTACTACGGGTTAATAGTAATACTTGAATAATAGCTAATTACGTTACAGAGGCAACTTGGACGACCATCGAAACAGCGGTCTCGCTAGCTACTGAACAGTATGTACGAGAAATAATCAAGCGAAGGGTATAGAAAAGAAGTTATTGGGTAGTCGCGGGTTGCAGCGGATCGGAGCCTGCACGTGACGTGACGACGACGAGGAGAAGCTCCGGTTCTCACTGTCTCTCAGCACTCATCATGTTAACAAGGCGCGTCGTCGGGCGTCTCTGCACTGCGCCGCGGTTAGCGCGCTATACTCCCCGTCCAATTCGTAGCCTGGCATCACTCGCCCAGGGTCCTTCAGCGAACGACCTCTTTGCCAATGGCACCAACGCTTACTATGCTGACGAAATGTACCGCCTATGGAAGGAGGACCCAAAATCAGTGCACCCATCTTGGAACGTGTATTTCTCTGGTCTCGATAAGGGTCTTCCAAGCTCTCAGGCATTCCAACCACCGCCCACAAATCACCTTCCACATCCGGCGGATGGTGCTCCGGCATTACACGTCGGACAAGGTGCGGAACTCGATGTCCATTTGAAAGTAGGTTTAAAGGTCCACTTTCTCTTATATCTTTCTTATAACGTGTATAGGTCCAACTTTTAGTCCGTGCCTACCAAGTTCGTGGTCACCATCTCGCCGAGCTCGATCCACTCGGTATCCTCGACACGGACCTAGCAGACGTAAAACCTCCTGAGCTGGAACTCAGTCGATACGGTTTCACTGAACGCGACCTTGATAAAGATATCACTCTTGGCCCTGGAATTTTACCCCATTTCGCCACGGAAGAAAACACGACCATGAAGCTTCGCGAGATCATAAAGCTTTGCAAACGGATATACTGTGAGCCGGTTTTTTTTTTTTCCTTTCAAAAAACTAGCTTTTCGTTAATAATTCTTTTTATAGGTGGCGCTGTTGGTATTCAGTACATTCATATCCCGGACAAGGAGCAATGCGACTGGATTCGTGAGCGCGTAGAGGTCCCAAAACCCTGGAACTACACCGTCGATGAAAAACGCATGATCCTCGACCGTCTCATCTGGTCCGAGTCATTTGAGAAATTCATTGCCAGCAAATACCCCAACGAGAAGCGTTTCGGTCTCGAGGGCTGCGAAGCTCTCATCCCCGGTATGAAGGCCCTCATCGACCGTTCCGTCGAAAACGGCGTGAAGCACATCACAATGGGTATGCCCCATCGTGGTCGCCTCAACGTTCTCGCCAATGTCATCCGGAAACCCATCGAGGCCATTCTCAACGAGTTCTCAGGAGATGAGGCAGATGATTCGCCCGCTGGAGACGTCAAGTACCATCTCGGAGCAAACTATGTCCGCCCGACTCCTTCCGGAAAAAAAGTATCCCTGTCGCTCGTCGCTAATCCTTCGCACTTGGAAGCTGAGGATCCGGTCGTCCTTGGAAAAACTCGCGCCCTTCAACATTTTGAGGACGATGAGACCAGCCATACCACCGCCATGGGTGTCCTCCTTCACGGAGATGCTGCATTCGCAGGCCAAGGTGTTGTTTATGAGACCATGGGACTTCACAACCTTCCCTGCTACGGTACCGGCGGAACCATCCACCTCATCGTCAACAACCAGATTGGCTTCACCACCGACCCTCGTTTCTCACGTTCCACCCCTTACCCCTCCGACATCGCAAAGTCCATCGACTCGCCCATCTTCCACGTCAATGGTGACAACGTTGAGGCTGTGAACTTTGTGTGCCAGCTCGCCGCCGACTATCGTGCGAAATACAAGAGGGACGTTGTCATCGATATCGTTTGTTATCGCCGGTATGGACACAACGAGACCGACCAACCGAGCTTCACCCAGCCAAGGATGTACGAGGCTATCAAGAAGCAACCCACTCCTCTCACGCAGTACACCAAGTTCCTCGTCGGCCGCGGTACATTCACCGAGAAGGACATTGAGGAGCACAAGACGTGGGTGTGGGGCATGATGGAGAAAGCTGCTGCTGCTGCTAAGGACTACGTACCCACGAGCAAGGAGTGGTTGTCTACTGCCTGGCAGGGATTCCCTTCGCCTAAACAGCTCGCAGAGCGCACCCTTCCTACCCGACCCACTGGTGCGGAGGAGGGCACACTCAAGCGTATCGGCAAGGCTATTTCGTCTTACCCCGCTGGCTTCACGCCTCATCGTAACCTCGCCCGCATCCTCGCTACGCGCGGCAAGACCATCGAGGAGGGCACCAATATTGACTGGTCGACCGCCGAGGCGCTCGCCTTTGGCGCACTGGCTCTCGAGCACATCCATGTACGCGTGTCTGGCCAAGACGTTGAGCGCGGTACGTTCTCTCAGCGCCACGCTGTGATCCACGACCAGGTCAACGAGCAGCAATTCGTCCCGCTTAACAACCTCGGCTCTTCGCAAGCCCGCTTCGTCATTTGCAACTCTTCTCTGTCCGAGTTTGGTACTCTCGGCTTCGAGCTTGGATATTCACTCGTCTCGCCTGATGCTCTGTCGATGTGGGAGGCGCAGTTTGGTGACTTTGCGAATAATGCGCAGTGTATCATCGATCAGTTTATTGCTGCGGGTGAGAGGAAGTGGTTGCAGCGCACTGGTTTGGTTGTTTCGCTTCCGCATGGGTATGATGGACAAGGGCCGGAGCATTCGAGTGGGAGGATTGAGCGGTTCTTGCAATTGTGTGATGATCATCCGCTTCATTTCCCCTCTCCAGAAAAGGTCGAGAGGCAGCATCAGGATTGTAATATGCAAGTTGTTTACCCAACGTAAGTTGTTCATTCTTTATTTTATCCTGCTTGTGTTGATGATCTCGTGTTACTCTCCAGCACACCAGCCAACTATGTGCGCAATTTTCTTTCTTTCTTCGTGAAGAAATGATGTTGACAAATTTCCTTTCTCCTAGTTCCACGTCCTCCGTCGTCAGATTAACCGCGACTTCCGTAAACCTGTACGCATAGCTAATGAATACTGTCTCTTATACAAACTGCTAACATTCTTTTTTTTTCCTCAATCAGCTCATCCTCTTCTTCTCGAAGAGTCTCTTGCGCCACCCCGAAGCTCGTTCCAACCTTGAAGAGATGGTTGGCGACACAAACTTCCTGCGCTACCTCCCTGAGCCTTCGTCGGCATTGGTTGCTCCTGAGGAAGTTAAAAGGCACATTTTGTGCTCGGGTGCGTTGTCTCGTGCTGTAGGGTGGAACTTAATTGCTGATAATCGATCCGATCTGCAGGTCAAGTCTACTTTGCGCTCACAAAGGCGCGCGAGGAGCGTGGTATCACGGATATTGCTATCAGCCGCATCGAGCAGCTCTCGCCGTTCCCTTATGATCTGGTTCGTCTCTCTTTTTAGTTACTTGATACAATCTTATATTCACTTGTCTTCGCCCAGATCACCCCACACCTCGACAAGTACCCCAACGCGAGTCTGCTATGGTGTCAAGAGGAGCCTCTTAATAATGGCGCATGGAGTTATGTCGGGCCTAGGATTTATACCGCTGCCAGTCGAACGGAGCATCATAGAGGCAAATACCCCTTCTATGCTGGAAGGGAGCCCACGAGTTCAGTCGCCACCGGAAGCAAGGTGGGTTTCTATTCTAGTCTTTGTTTTGGGCGGCGCTGGGTGCCATTCTTGTTGTTCCTTGATCGACGCTGATTTTTTATTTATTTTAGCTCCAACATAAGAAGGAGATTGAGGCGTTCATCAACGCTGCATTCGACTTGTCCGACCGATAAATCCGCATAAATGCTTAACCGAACGTGAATTAAAACGACGGTTCTTTCAAACGCGGAGTCATTAATTGGCTATTCTTTTTTGTATTTAATTTTTCATTCCTCTCTCCACCCTGTGTATCTTAATTACACGCTCATCGAAAGGCACCCTAGTCGAATTTAATAATACATCCTTTTCCACTCTAGTGTTTGCAAAGGACATCATTGATGTCCTTTGATCATCATTCGCGACTTGCACAGGCCTTTCTAACTGTAGGAAGGTTTCTCAGGGTGTCGTGCAAACCCATTCTGGTATTGGCTGTAAGGTGATTCTTGGATTGACTCTATTGATCCATTGAAGGCAGGCCTCCTGCGTTTGAAGTCATTGTACAGTTGTCTCGCCAACTTCAATCAACATCGAAATTCTAGCCATACACACGCGCCTTGGGTGAATACGAAACTTGGAGGAGAAATATATGTACGAGCAACGCAAAACATAAGACCGACGACCACCCTGTTCGCGAGAACAACCAAGGACGAAAGACGAAAAAATACCAACCCAATCCAACAATCAGTCCAACGTAATCGCTGTCAGTTGACTGTGACCGCCTGTGCGGGTTGGTCTGGCTTGGGCTGTTGTCCGGCGGCAGTGGTAGAGGCGCCTTGACCCGAACGTGCGATGGCGACACCCAGGGCTTGTGTGCGCACAGCCAGTTGTCGGGTCTTTTCGATGACGGTTTGGTAGACCGGCAGGGGTGGTCGGTTTATCTCGATGACGTTCTGATTGTGGGAGGTGAGCATAATGAGCGCGAAAAAGGGTAGAAACGAACCTTCTCCAAATCGATCTTGGCATCCGCACCCATCCTCGTCTCCCGAATGAGATTCACGATCCACTTCTCGCCTTCCTCCTGCGACAAATTCAACCTCTCCGACAGACTCGCAATGTCGATCTTCTGGTGAATCCGACAATACGCCTCGCTGATGAGATACCGTGCGTTATCCAAAAACTCGTCTTTGAAATCGCTGAGGAAGAAATCGTTCCCGACGACTTCCTCCGCGAGCGTCAACTCCCGCTGGGCGGCCTCGAAATCGAACTCGATATACAGTTCTTTGAGGAACGAAGTTACCGGGTCGTGGTACTGGTATTCTTCCATTTGGATGACTTTTACGACCTCCTTGATGGCGTGGCGCACGCGGGAGGATAGGGGAGTTTCTGCGGCGGCGCTGGTCACGCCGGCAGCGGCTTTGCGGGATAAGATGGCAGCGGCGGCGAGGTACCGCAGGACCCATGGGCAGGAAGTCTGGATTGTGTTGAGGTAGCTTGGGGAGAGGAACGTCTCGAGGAGGAGAGTTCGTCCTTCGGGGTGGTTAAAGTAAACGAAGAGAGACCAGTGGACGAGCCATGTACGTGAGTGGAGCTGGGCGAGGGCTGGTTCTTGGAGGTTGTTGGCGTTGGCGGATGCCGATGCGAGGAGGGAAGAGGATGTGCGTGAGTCGATGGCGTCCCTGAGGGTGTTGAGTTCTTCGAGGGCGACTTCCCATCGTCCGGTGAGGATGTCGGAGGCGAGTTTGCCCCAGTGGGCCGAGTTGTTGAGATCGTTGTCGGTGGATAACACGCGGAAGTGGTAAAGGTAGTCGGCGGCGCCTGTGTAGTTTCCGTAGGAATACTGGAATTGACCGAATGTGTACAGTGCCGTGATTTGCTCGAGAGTAAGCTGTAGGATGATGATGAATAAATATCATGGCGTCAGAAATTGCCCATCACGCACGTTGTAGTTGTCTTTTAGGTACTGCAAATTCTGGTTTTTGTCTTGTCGCAGTGCCTGTGCGACGTCCGGGTTCTGGATGACATCCAACACCGCCTGGGCCTCTAATTGCAGCCTCTCATTCGTCGACACTGCATTTTTCCGCTTCTCGTCGAATTCTACAGCGATCGGCGGTTAGAATTCGCACTACAGGCAGCAGATAATACCCCACCTGAAGGAACCTTCTCCCCTGGGTAGATCTGCACGAACAAAGTCGAAGCATAGTCGAACATGTTGGTGCCCTTGGCAAGTGCATATTGGGCCGCGATAACTTCGTCTGTGGGGAATAATGACGCTTCAAGGAGGTGGGCAAGGAGAGGAAACGCAAGATGACGGTCGAGATATGGGATTATCGTCTTGGAGAGGTCGTATTCCGCCATTGTTGTCGCCGTTGAACGACGTTAAAAAACTTTTGTTGCAAAGAATCTCAGATTTGGAAAAATTCACACGGGTTCTCCATCCCTTTGAGTCTCTGCCCTTGCAAGAGGCAATCGGTCTCGCGATGAAGAACTTCTAGAGTCAATATGGGACGTCGTCCGGTACAACCCAATCTTCGTTATTTGGGTCATCTCAGTCGACAAAGGCACCGGTTGGTGTGATTTTCGCAACTTGACAGAGCACATTGTTTGGGAGTTCCGGAAAGAAAATTCAGGCAAGTATCATTCGTCTTAGTTCTTGCTTGATCTAACGTTAACTGGTTTTTTCTCTTTAGGCAACATCTTCGAATCTTTTCAGGAGGACAACTTCTACATCACACCTCGTTTTGATGAGATAATGGCGAAGATTAATCACAGCCCTGTTGTGTCACTTCAAACTTGCTGTCCCTCAGGTATGAGAATTACCCGAAGGGTTCATGCCGACACAAAAATATGGAAGACACCACGACCTCGTCATCGGCGAGCTTTGACGCCCGCGGTTGCAGGCAGCAGCACTTGGCGCAACACGAAAGTCGGCCGTTCTTCCGGCTATAGCCCAATGGACTCACAGTTCATTCAAGGCTTGGACACATTTTCGGACCGCGTTTTGGCCATGACAAATAAGTTGAACCTCGTTTCAACTGTCGACCAAACGCAAACAAGTCAAGGGAAAGGAAAGGCCAAGCTAGAAAACGAGGAGGATGTGGTGGATAACTTTCACTCGTTGATTGTGGATCCTATGGATCAGTCTTTGGAAAAAAACAGTGCGTCGATTCTGAGGTACTGTGTGGAATTTCTGACGAGGAATATCGTAGGACATTTGCCTTGATGAATTCCTTGGAAAGAACAAGGCACCTGCCATTGCTATTAATCCACCGATCGCCTCGAACAGCAAGCGGTCAAGCACAAAGGTAGTCAACTAATCGTATTGCTTGAATTAAAATCTCACTTCGTTTCAAGACATCAACCCAAAAATCGGCTTCTGAACCTGGCCGTACAGAACCCGTTATCCAGCACGCCACGTATTTGTCCAAACTTCAGCTATTATTCACGAAGAGGCCAGAGAACTCGGACGCACTCCGGTATCCCACCTTATCCCACAAATACAATGCCAAAGTACCTCTGGGCCGCATTTACGCAGATGCGGCAGTGGAAAGTGGCAGTGGATTTTTTGTACGATTTTCGCCTTCTTTCTAGCGGACTTTTTCCCCAACCATTACAATCGTGGAGCCCACCGTCCCCACCGCTACGAAATTACCCACCTCACCCATCCATCAAGAACGTTTGAAACTGGCAACCTTGTCCAACCGCCCTCCCTTGACAATACAGAAGCGACATGGGTCTCGACACCGGAAGACTTCCAGTAGATGCTCGCGAAACCAAAGCACGCGACGGAAATCGCAGTTGATCTGGAACACCACAGCTATCGTTCCTACTCCGGATTTATATGTCTTCTGCAGACCCAGTGATAAAAACGAAAATTGGGTGGTTGATTTGCTGGTTGTGAAGGATGAGGTTGAATCGTCGAATGAAGTGTTTACGGATCCGAATATTGTCAAGGTCCGTTATTTGAAACTCTTTTGGGTGAATAGACCTTCATGCTTTTCTCAGGTGTTCCATGGAGCCGAGAGTGACGTCGTGTGGTTGCAGCAAGATTTCAATATTTGCATCGTAAATTTGTTCGCCACTTTTCATCCAACCAAGCTTCTTGGTCAGTCTCGATGAAGTACGCTCGCTCTGATACACACTTTCTACTGTTTACGATAACCTCCGGACCGCGCTGATAGATTGGTCTCATTCTCGATTTCAATCCCGCTCGCCGAGGCCCTCTCCGCTTCCAGCTGGTGCTTCCTCCTTGAACTCGGGATCTTCTACTTCACAGCACGGCCTGCTTAATTAGGCGCTAGAGTGTTCGATGGAGACGTCGTTGAGGGTGTATACGAAGGAACCTTATGATGCAGCGGAAGGGTCGGGAAGTAGTGGATGGGATGCCCTTGTAAAGCGGTGGAATAAAGGGACGTTGATGGCGAGTTGGCATTGATGCGATGCAGAGGGAGGTGTATAGGAGTGTGCACTGGTGGAGGGAGAGAGTGGCCAGAGAGGAGGATGAGAGTACGAGGTGGGTTGCACCTCTTCCTTTCCTTGGTCTTCACTGGTCCTCATTCTTTTTTTTTGGCTTTGATAGATTCGTGTTGCAAAAATACGTCCTCTTCCTGTTTTCGGAGCAATCTCCTGCAGATATGGCTGCGCTGTTGGGTATATTCAGGTCCTCTGAGCCGCCGTTGGTGAAACGAAGGATGAAGAGTACTATTAAGGATGCGGTAAAGCGTGGCATGAGCAGCTGGATAATCAGGGTGCTGAAGAGCGAACGGAACCAGACTCGGCGAAGAGTGATGTGGTGATGCTCGACGCGGAGATGAAAGCTCTTGCTGAGAAGTGTCAGGCAACGGCAGCAAGAGGCAGCCGGTACCGTGACGCAGAAATTTTGGGGTCAAGACAGGACGTCGTCCGGTACAACCCGATCTTCGTCGTTTGGGTCATCTCGGTCGACGAAGGCACCGGTTGGTGTGGTTTTCGCAACTTGACAGAGTACATTGTTCCGGCATCAATCGTCGTAGTTTCCGCTTGATCTAACCTTAACTGGTTTCTCACCTTTCTGTGTCAATCCGCTGGATCGTGGTCTGCAAACGCATATATAGATGTGAGTCCGATTTCTGTAAGAAAGCGTTACCAAGAGGCGTTATGATCCCGGGTGTGAAAAAAATACACGCCCACGTGACTCACGCGTCGATGTTGTTGACAAGCAAACAACCGGGCTTGCCACTTGCGATACCACCATGAAGCGGCATTCCACAGGGAATGCCTTCGATATCAGCATCCACGGCGATGACCTCGAGAATCACAGAATCCAGCTCGAGCGGAATCTCCAGAACACTGACATTTCATTCCGCCTCTCCGATGATGAGGAGGGTTACGCACATCGTCGGCCAACACGCGTTCACCACCACGAAAGTTCCGTCGAATATCCCCGCCACCTTTCGGAACCCTCGGGGCCCGAGTTGCCTTCATTTGTGCACCGCTCGAGCGAGCATTTTGGGGATGAAGACCAGAGCCGGCTACATGCATGGTCATATCGGTCAGGAGACGATGAGGGAATCAATCCATATGGCGGAGAGACCGTCTCGACGGTTGCTCACCACGCCAGTGCGCTCACGCTGAGTGCTGGCCTGGGCGGAGGTCGAGCGGCACGCCAACGAGATCCGAGCATGAGTGGGGCAGAATACGATCCTGACCGACCCCTGCATGCCATGATCGCCGGCGTCAACAGCAAACATAGTATGTTCGATCCAGATCCTTCAAAACACCAGGTGCTGTTTTTTTTTTTTGAAAAACTCTTGCTTGTCTCGTTGTCCTCACAGGTTTATAGACGACAGGAATGACCTATGACCCACTGGTCGTCGACAGCACTGCTGAACTCGACAGAATTCTCGAGTCGGGACATGCCCCACCGCCGCCAATGGTTCGCCCTCCCTCACCCACCTCCTCCGTTACCTCCTCAGGCTCCGATTCCTCATCCAGACGCCGCCCAAAACTCACCGACCACCTCCGCCATGTCTCTTTTTCCCCAAAAAGACCGAGGAGTGCACAAACTCACCTCGTCTCACCGCTTTCCCGTTCAACGCACCACGTTGAACCTAATAACTTTGAACATTCCATGAATGCCCCAACACCCCGCCCAGCGCGTCGTTCCAACGTTCTTCCATCCTATGCCTCCTCGCCTGCTACCGCCCAGCCAGAAGTCCGTTTGCATCCGGCCACACCTTCCAGTACCGGGTCCAAGTTCACGCGCATGGCTCGTGGGATCAACAAGGAGCTCGAGGCGACGCAACAAGAGCTGACCGCCGCTTCCAACGCTCGCTCAACAATACCTGCGCGTCCAGCTTCTGCCCCTGCTGAACGGAACCCCTTCCATGACACCCCCCGAAATCAGAGTGCGCGTCCTATAATCGCTACTAGGAACCCCACGCCGAGGAGGAGTGCGATGCGGGATACAACCAAGAGCCGGATACATCTACCGGACGTCACTGGCCTCACAAATGCTGTCGAGTCACCAATGAAACACGGGGCCCAATATTATCCGTACAATGCCAATGAGAGGCCACGGGAGAGTGAAGGTGTGTCTTGAAATTTTGATTTATTCCCTGTTTCATTGACTTTTTCTTCTCGTCCAATCAGCGCGTCTCCTTCAAACATTAAGCTCAGTGCAAGGACAGCTCCACGATCTGGAAGAAGAAAATGGGATTTCCCGCCGGCGCGTCCACGAGCTGGAAATGGAGCTCGAAGAGTGTAAACGCCAAGTGGCAAGGGAGAGAACACGGTTATTCGACCGCGAGGAGACAAGCATTCGCGATACTAGCTATCATACCGGCGGTAGCAAAGGACGGGGGAAAGCCAAAGTACGAGATACAACGGCTGGAATACGGGAAGGGATCGACGATGTGAGATTGCATGAGAGGTATAAAGAAGTTGTGGAGGAGAAAAAAGGTCTGTCTTCCATTTCCTCATAGTCAACTATTCACTCATTTTCTGTATTTTTTTTTTTTTAAATTTAGCCCTAGAGGCTCTAATAAGCTCGCTGCGCTCCCATCTAACCCGCCTTACCTCGGAACTCGCCTCCCACCAAGCGCTACTCAGCGAACTCCGCAGGTTGCGCGACTCAGACGCTCAAGCCCTTCGCGAAAAAGGTGCCGAGATTCTCCAGCTCAAGGAAGAAGTCCAGCGTCTCGCTGGCGAGGTCGAGGTCCTTCGCGGGGTCGTCGAGGAGGGTCTTAAAGAGCGTCGCTCCGCTCGAGAAATCCACATCGAGGGCTCGGCGGCCGACCTTGGCATGTCCCAGGATCTAGAACAGGAGGATAATGACAACGAAGATGAATTGGAGTTGGAAGAGGAGGAGCCGGATAATAACGAGTATGAGCGGGACCAAGACAAAGATATCGATGAGCGCGAGTTTCAGGATGATGATGAAGACGAGGAAGACGAGCCTGCGCCATTCGATCCGAACCCTGCTCCTCTCCGCGCTGCCGACCGTACCATGCGCACTGATTTTGCCACTCTCGGGTCGTCCACTAACTCCGCCCCACTACGTTTCGTCAATGACGACGAGCTCGATCTGATCGCTGCCGAAGTGGAAGAGAGACGCTCGAACCGCTCGAATGCGTCTTCTGTGGGATCGGGATCTGGCACTCAACGTGCGAGGTCGCGGTCAAAATCTCCTCCTGTTCGGAGCAGTAAGAGAGCTACTGTGGAGGACGAGCACGAGGAAGAGTTGGAAACATCTCACCGTCATCAGTTACCCTATTCTGCTTTACCCGCCTCCTCGCAACACTACACTACACAACCCCAACTAAACATCCAACACGCTCCATCTCGGTTTGCTTCCTCTTCGCACCCCGAACCATCTACATCCCGTCCCACTGCACCGACGCCTGGCCGCACATCAAAAACACAGGAGCGCCGTCGGACGGGTCGGACTTCTGAACCAGTAGCCCCAGAACCCGAACACGAAACCGAAACACCCTTTCCACAGATCCGCGGCGAGCATCTCGAGCGGCTGTTCTTCTCGGCACCTGAACATAACGCCAAGACTTGCACCGTATGTTATAGGCGGCGGAATCGTCCGAGCGTCGCGTCGCCCTCTTGGTCGCATCTCCGCGGTAAAGGGGCTAAATACGCAACGACCAGTCGCGATGTGGTGCGGGATGAGGATGAGGACGGGCAAGAGGAAGAAGATGAAGGATATGAGGGTTCGGAGGACGCTGATGTGGATCGTGGTGCGACAAATGGGAAAGGCAAAGAGCGCGAACGGGAACGAGAACGAGAGCGGGAGTCTGAACGCGAAAGAGAACGTCAGTTTGTCGTTTCTTTCTCCCAGGACCCTTCGCATTGGCGCCAGGCAGGCCGGAAACATGGGCTTCCGCCCCAGACGGTTGTTGCGCGGGTTATTCGAGAATTGGAGGATGATTTCACCCATTATAAGAGGTATGTTTCTTCTGTCCTATTCGTTCGTCCGGTTGTTATTTAGCGTGTTACTTATTTATTCTCTTTCCTTGTAGTGTGTATGTGGAGCTGGCGGATCAGTATGGAGTCATGGATGCCGTCTCTGATGTTCCTAGACGTAACTTGCTCGCGCGGCACCTTCGTGAGGTGGTTGACATCTTGGAGTTGAAGGTAAGCCCTTCTCCTGTTGGCGCCGCCGACACGTTTCCTGATGTTTTCTTTATTGCTGTTAGGGCGACCAAATCGCATCCCTCTATGACCTCCTCCAGTTTAAAGATAGGCCCAACTCTGAATCGATTATTCCGGATAAAGCGCACCACCCCTTTGCTACAGTGACAAACCTGGCGGGTGGACATACGCCGGGGCGCCGTCGGTATTCTTGAAGTATTCTTGAAGGATTATCCATCCCTCTCTCCATTCACGTCTTCCTTTTGAACACTGAACTTCTGCGTCGATATCTCAGTCCCCTCTTTCCCTTTCTTTGTAGTTCTTTGTTCTTTTTCAATGTTTCCTACTTATGCCGAGAAATTTACGGGATTCACCCCCCGATAAGGCAATTAAGCTTATATAATGGCTGACTAATACGATCGGATTTACAAGGCCTCCTCCCCTCCTTCCGCGGGGGGTGCAGCATGCGTGCTTGACGCTCTGGCATGGCTGTGGCAACCGCAACGGGACAAATTGATGGCTCCGGAGATTGCTGGATCCAAAAATAGCTATAGTGTTGTGCCTAAGCTTCGTTGTTTGGGTCCCCCTTCCCTGCCCTTCACGCGTCTTCCCTCTTATCCCTTCCAGCTCTCCTACATTTTCTTAACACTTGGCCCTTGCCAATAAAAATATATAAAGCCTCTTGGAGTGTAATATAGTGTGTATTGTCTAATAAAGCTGTTTTGTGGTCTCAATGAGCAGGGATTCCCTTGCATTGCTTTAATAAAATGGAAAATATACCTGGTTCGCTCACATAAGTGGCATAAGTAGCCATAAGTACTTATGTGCGAGTAATTTACCGTAAATCAGCTCGATTTACAGAATTTACAGTGAACCCGAGCTGGTTTGCGACGCTGTTTGCTTATTTTCGGTTTCTCAGGGTCCCTTGATCTTGTCATGCTTATTCAGCTCATGAACGCACCGTTACGCACGGCTGTTTGATGCTGATTCCCTGTAAAAAGAATATGAGAGGCCATCTTTGAGCTCTCTGCACTTGTATTCACAGTAACTATTTTTTTCTTTTCAATTTACAGGCTTGAAGAGCTTTAAGGCTCGAAAATGGCCTTTTTTGCGATGTTAAAAAGTCCAAAACGGCTGCACAATGTGACTATCATTTCACGGCACCGCTTGCCGCGCCAAGATTCTCGCTTCCTGCCTTCGCTTTCGAATTTCGTGGGCTCTCGCATCAGGGTCTCCACCCGATTTACCGCTCTGGCAGTCTGGGCATAAATCAGAACAAATAAGCATACTTATGCCGACTAATTTATGGGATTTACCCCCCGATAAGGCAATTAAGCTTATATAATGGCTGACTAATATGATCGGATTTACAAGGCCTCCTCCCCTCCTTCCGCGGGGGGTGCAGCGCGCGCTTGACGCTCTGGACGCTCTGGCAGGACCCGTGAATTTCATGTCAAATGCCTGATCTCAAAATGACCAAATTTTGCAATTTTTATTTGGACTGAATTTCCCAAAAATTCTCCGGATGGGTGTCATCACCTGTGACCCAACACGAGTTTGCTGTGTCATTACCCAATGTGAGTTTGCCATGTCATCACCCAATACGAGTTCCCCGCGTCACCACTCAATGTGAATTTGCCGTGTCACTGCCCAATGTGAGTTCGCCTTGTCACAACATGAATTCTCTGTGTAGACTCTGTATAAGAAATAGAATATATTAAGTTGGTAATAAAGTACAGTCATCCACTGGCATGTGTTACACCATCACTCAGTGTTACACTCTGACGGTAATTCACCTCTCTCTCATGAACCAGCCCATGTATTGACACGAAACCTTTTGCAGTCCGTAGCAGTAATATATAATGATCTAACCGATATGAGTTAATAAATCAGAATTGCACAGTCCTTCTTTAATTTCGATTGAAACACAGAGGCAATGCATGAAATTAAGCCGAAATGAAAATTAAATGAAATGCCACCCACTATTAACGAGGAATACATGCATGATCTTGGGTGCCTTATGTACCTGAAACATACCCTACTGTTCTAGAACTGTTCAAGAGGTGTACAGTGCGGTTTTCATCAGAAAAAACTGCGGAAACGTCGACCTGCCTGTATGGTGCAGGTTGCTTCAAAGCACATTGCCTTGAAGCCCATATATTCTCAAATGATTGCGCAAAAACTCCCCAGAAACTCAATGTAACATTTGTCTATCCTATCTTTTCTTTCCATGGCTGGATGCACCAAGTCCAAACTCAATAAATCTCATGCTCGCAAACGCGTTCACGATGCCCTGATGGTGCAAGCTGTCAAGGCCTATAATCTAGAACTCAAGAAACCAAGGAAAGAAAGGGTCAGATTGCGCAGGATCTGTTTGAGATATGCAGTGCTGCATTATCAAGACACCGGTGAAGCCATTAAATTGTGCCACATGATGCTGAAGAGATTGGCTGCAGGGGGAAACACTCGCAAGAAGGCAAATGCCGAGCGGGCCTGGTTGAATGATGCCGAAGTCAATGTTGTCATCGAGTTTATTAATGAGATGGCAGCTCATGGCTTTCCGGTCAGTCACACTCGCCTCAAGGAGGCTGTCAACCTTATCTGCGGCGCTCATCTTGGCGAGGAATTCCCTGTCATGGGTGTTGGCAAGAATTGGACTTATCGCTTCTCGAAGAAGTATGCCGATCGTATCAAGATCTCTCGATCTCGGGCCCTTGAAGACAAATGAGGATGTGCTGCAAACCCTAGCAATGATGAGGCCTGGTGGAAGATGCTTGGTGAGATCATTGAGAAATACATGATCAAACCCGAGAATATTTACGGATCAGATGAAGTCGGCATTCAAGCACAAGGCCAAGGCGAACGTGAGTTTGTCTTCGGTCCTCGCACAAAGGCGGCACCATACCAGCAGCGTTCTGGCTCGTGTGAGAACATCACAGTTATCGTTACAATCTATGCTGATGGCTCAACCACTCCTCCTGCCATTATTTTCAAGGGGAGCACATACAACATCAAGTGAGGAGACGACAATCCTCTAAATGCTTTGTACGTGTTCAGCTATTTTTCTTTTTATCTTATACGACTAACAAACTGTATTTATTAGCCTTGGTTACCAGCAAAAAGGTTGGACGGATGGGGAGATCGGCGCAGAGTGGATCAAGCATTTTGAGAAGGCAACTCGTGCTAAGGCCAAAGGTGAGTATCGGCTCCTTATCGTCGATGGCCATAACTCCCATTACACCATCACCTTCCTCCAAGTCGCTCGTGAACATAAAATAATCGTTATCTGTTATCCAGCGCATGGCACCCACCTATATCAAGGACTCGATGTCATTGTTTTTGCAGTTTTGAAACTGCACCTTTCACAGGAGCGCTGAAGAGCGTGGTCTTTGCTATGGGGTGAAAAGCACAAGTGCGCGCGGGTGAAGGACGAACCAAAAACCCAACAAACACCAACACCAAATCTAACACCAAACCAAAAACACAAATCACACGTTCTATAGTGTGAGGGGGAGACTTCTGGGGTATGCACAGAACAGATCTCAAAAGACTAGATATCTTAGGTTTTGTAACCGTTTGATAGAGTTGCAAATAAATGTTTATTTGTTTGTAAAACAAAGCGCACGCGCAGTTGTAATATGTATTTGTTTTTATGGGACTTCGAAATGTATCAAAGATACAATGGATAACGTGCGAGAATCACAAGTGCGAGCACTTTGATTATGAAACAACGACGAGTACGAGTGCGCGCGCGAACGATCGAAGACTACACCTACGTCTAGTGAGTCTGTACGTGACGTGAGGCCGGCACCTGCGTTTAGTGCGCCTATGAGAACGAAAGACTAGCCTATTAAGCTAAGTCTTGAAACGTAACGAGACGTACGAAACGCGAGCGTTCGGGACTTTAATCACAATTCGCGACTACAACTCTAACTGTTTGCTGATCACACGAAAAGCTTACGCTTTTATAGTATCAACACTACACTTCAACGGCTAGAGTTTATTAACACTGCGCGCTAGGCTTTGCAGGGCAATTCACTACTGTACTACCTAGTTTGCGAGCGTATTTATACTGTTTTGCGAGCCAAGACTTTTACAAATGAACGTGAAATAAAATAG
>Ga0307517_10004109_pt1 | contig 22467 bp, 17 predicted proteins | sample 23_EM_MG_FD_194515 | JGI IMG/M metagenome (GOLD analysis project Ga0307517, IMG submission 194515) | Populus trichocarpa ectomycorrhiza microbial communities from riparian zone in the Pacific Northwest, United States - 23_EM | ecosystem: Host-associated > Plants > Roots > Unclassified | place... | reverse complement strand
TCAATTTCATTGAATCTATCATACAAGGGAATACTATTTTATACAAAATATAATATTTTGAATTCACAACATATCAGAGAGGACCAAAGACTTCCAAAGACTCCCAAAGCATTGTGATGTGTCCTAGATGTGACGCCAGAGCTTTGGCATTGTTGTGTTTACCTAAGTTTAGCCAGGATCAAAATGCGTTTTCCTGATGGAGGATGTTCAAACCCGCCTCTTTTGTGTCGAACCACATGAAGGTGATCGCACCCACTGCCCTCAGGGGGTAGAACCCAACAACAAAGGGTAAAACCAAATGGCGAAGGGCGTAAAACACAACAATGATGGGTAAGGCCCAACAACGAAGAGTGAAGCCCAACGGCGGAGGCTAGAGCTTAACGACGAAGGGTGAAGCCCAACGGTGGAGGCTAGAGCCTAACGACGAAGGGTGAAGCCCAACGGCGGAGGCTAGAGCCTAACGACGAAGGGTGAAGCCCAAAGGCGGAGGCTAGAGCCCAACGACAAAGGGTGAAGCCCAATGATGAAGGGTGGAACCCAATCGCGGAAGGCAGAGCCCAATGGCAGGGAATGGATCCTAACAACAAAACGGGGCGGAGGCCCCGTTTTTTAAAATTATGTCTTGATACACTAGATACATACCCAAGGAGGGCTAGTCCCTCCTTGAGAATATATTACAATCTGCGTAACATGTGTGATCCCCCCATGAGATGTGAATTTCAAAGTAGTTATCTAAGATAAGATAACAACATTCAGGTCTGTCATCCGAAGCCATCCACATGCGATCTGCCTATTCTCGCCCTACATAAAACATTAGCTTGTATGTAACTACATTGTATCTACTGAAACTTCCTTTTCTGCCATGAAAAATTGAGCCCAGCAAGCCCAGCAGCCATTCCAGTGCTAGCAGGCACCAAATTGATGATGTGATCTATTAATAGATTGCGTCATCCGACCCACCCCGATGCAATCCATCCCGTCCCGCCCCCGATGAGGTGCGCAAATGGGTGTAATAATTTTAATTAAATGCTATCTACCCAATTGTATTTTTTCCCCGCCCCAAACCACCCCCAGCCCGCCCAACAGCGAGTGCGTACCCTGTGATCGCTGTTTCCTGCATTGTTGATGGTTGTTTACTGGCACCCCCAACCAACATTCCCGCCCCTTGGGCAGCCCAAATGTGGCAGGGTGGGTACATGCCATTTTGAGAACAGTAGGTGTATCTAATGTGATATATCCCAAAGTGTATCTAATTAGATTATTGTATGTATCACACTTTTTATCTAATTACATACTCATGATATATCATATTGCCAGATAGGCCTGTCACCACCACCTGACTCAACTCGACCACCCAACGGATGCCTCTCCCCGCTCCCAAGGGATGCGGGCACATCCTTCTTTTTACGGATGCTTAGGCATTAAGGGAAATGAGAATATGGGGCGTTAGTGAGGGGGAAGTTTCAAGACCCGCAACGTATGACCCGAGGACGGGCACAGCGACGACTACTTACCACCTCCCATTTGACGCCATGCTCCCAATGTGTTACTTGCCAGAACTCCACTACCAGCGGTGTGACTGCAACCTTACCCTGCTTCCACCGTTTCCTCATATTAACGTGGCACTCACTAGTAATTTCAGAGAATTTGGTTTGGATGAAGCTTGCGGAAGAGGTTAATGAGATGGGCCGTTATGTGGGCATAGATGCTTCATCTGAAGAAGATTGGATGGTCAGTGCATATAATTACTGTTCGTGCGATGCGGTATACAGAGGAGGTGGAGCTCCTACTGGAGGAAATGCGCCGAGTGCTGGCATTTCTTGAGTGGGCGTGAGATCGGTGGAATAAATGTGCGCTTCACATTCGCTGGAGGGCTGACAGTGTTACATACTTTCCAACAAACAGCGGCGTTTGAGGAGGGTCTGAGGGCATATGCATTACACCAAGCATCTGTACGCCAGTGCCTGTTCAACACATTCGTGCAGTAGTGGCACGATGTCCCCGCGTTCGTTGCAATAACTGACCGTGGGCTCGCGGATGAGGAGGTAGTGCCGTGTAGTACGTGCAGTGTTTACTTATGCACCTTTTCTTGTATTTTAATTGTATTTTAACTACCTTTTAATGAGTGAATACTGCCTTCAATTGCTTATTAGAGTAGTTCATAATCGGGATTGAAGGCGGGTTTGCCAAGGATCTTGGGAGGGCGCATGCCCCTCGTGCACAGACTCTAATAGGCTGAGTTTGAATAGATATATAGGCAGAGACAGCGCTGAGGATAGAGGACGCCAGTGGGTATGTAGTGTGATATATCAGAAATGGTTTGTGCTTAGATTGTTTTTTGTATCACACTTGTAATCTAATTACATAGGTGTGATATATCACTCTGCCAGTGAGTGGTGGTGGTGAGAAGGAGACCGGTGGTGGCAATGGGTTCCAAAACTGATCCATGGACATTGGAGCTGCCATAGAGCCTGTGGTTAGACTCAGCGCACAGCTAGAGGGGGTATAAATATTAAACGTAGGAGGTAGGATGGAAGCAAAAATCGTGGCTTGTCATTGTTTTTTTTTGAGGCCAATGGTGGCAACTCGAACACGAATTTGGAAATTATCACGAACAGGTCACGAACAGATCACGAACAGGTCACGAACAGATCACGAACAGGTCACGAACAGATCACGAACAGATCACGAACAGAACGCCTTTGCACCGTGATTACACCCAGCGGGTCTATATTAAGTCCTTTAGCACTATTATATGTAGTCAATGTCTACTTTAGTTTAATTAATGAAAGGTTTGTTGGCGGGGAGATATGAAACCGTTGAAATGGTAGGGCATATCATATACTTATGTCGATGTCTCGGAGACTCTACTGTGAGATGCTAATACTTGGAAGTCATGTAATGATCACCTGCTTTCGCGGCAATGCCAAACATTTCATTCTGGGGCTTTGAATAGCATCCAAGTTGGTGGACCGTGGAATAAGCCTTTGCTCGCAATCGCAAATGTTTTCAGTTCCATGCACTACCAATGTGCACTACAGTAGCGTGTGTAGTAGTACTGACTGAAATCAACATGCCAGTGAAGCTTTGTGGAGTCCGAAATTCGCCTCAGCGCGGACATCCATTATGACGACTTCTCCGCACTCTCATCCGTCGACAACAAACGAGAATGACATGACTAAACAAACGTATAAGCGCCCGCTGACTCGCCAATACTCAATCAATCAGCCACAACTCACTGGATCAACAAAAAGTATTATTATCCTTGGACTTACTATCTATCCATTCGAGCTCCACTGCACCGTGTGCTGGGGCTCACCTACCATCCTTAGAAGTAGTTCTTCGCACCTTGATCCATTATGGAATCTACGCATCCAACACCCGGCATCATTTAAAGTGATACTGAACCTTGAGTCGGAATTGGTCGAAACACTCTCGTATAATTTCCAGTTGCAATGAGGCATGGGAATGAATTATGACAGCTACTGTACGAGATAGATAAAGGCATTTACATAGGTTACAACTTACATCAGTAATTAAGCATTTTAGTTTCCAGCGGTTGCTCAACCCTGAAAACCGCTAAAAACCCTGGAACTAGGCCATTTTCGGATACCTGGGAACCTATGTCCCCTTTCCTGGAAACCTGGTAGTCCCTGAATTACCATTTGTAGTGTCTTTTTCTAGAAAATTCCAGCAAAATCAATGCGGCAACCTCGGCAACCCGGCAACCTGGAAACTATTTTGCCGTTTTGCTGATGTACGGTTGTGCTGGTCTAAATTAATGAGAGATTGCTATAATCCCACCATACCACCTATCTAATGCGCCTCTCATTCTAAACAACTGACCCCAGCATCGTTAATGTTGGCAGGAGTGAGAGGTGTGCGTAGGCGATCACATTTCGTCCTAATGCAGCGAGGTTGTCAGTAGCTGGTAGTGGATGACGCAAAGGGAATCTGTATTTTTTCATGTACCTGGCATGCCTCTCGGAACGCGTGAGGGTATGCACTCCTTTCTACTTTTCGTGTTGGAATCGGGTTGCTGTTAACTCTCCTACGATGACTAAAGGTCTAGCACTCGCTGCCTCGGATAGCACCTGCCTCTATGTCGTCCGACTTCTAACTTGATTTTCAAAAACTCCTAGGTCTACGATAACATCACCTTGCAACCCATTATCACCCCCAAAGCCTACAGCAAGTCTATTCAGGTGGACCATTGACGTTGGCGCATTTACACTGTTACTTGTCACTGCCACCACCATCGTCCCAAGACCTCCCGGGGCGTGCGATGCTGTCTCGTTCTGGTGGATTTAACATTGTTACATACAGTATGTAAGATTTGTGCCCCATATGTTTTGCGTATGCTTACCCACCCTCGGGATAAGGCTTTTCAGCACACAAAGGTGATGATACAAACCATCTAAAGACCGGTGCCCAGCGTTCCCGAGTTGCTCAGCACTCAGTAGCGGCTACTCGTACGTTGTAATCTGTTTTCAGCTTGAGCGAACTCGTAGGTGTTATGTTAATTTATCCTCTGTCATTCCATGGAAGGAAATAATAGGCTGAAAGACACGATAAGGAAAGATCATGTTTATTAGTGCACCGCGAATCCGATACGTACTTTCGTTGACGTACCGCAAGCCATGGAGGATAATTCAATTTTTATGTTACATTACTGTAATGGCATACTTTTAATACGGCCAAACCAACCTGCTAATAATGGCCAAAGCGAAAGCCGGATTAGGACGAAATAGAACGAGTAGTCACGAGGGGGAATATGGGGTGGAACGGGGTGGAATATGGTGATAAACTTATACTGTCACTAAGGTTACACATTACACGTAGGATAGAGCGGCCAGAAAACGCGGGATAGTGGCAAACAGCGCCCCAATATGGAATGGCGGGTGCCAAGCCATTGTGCCATTTTGGGAAGGGGCGGGCGGTATGGCGCGAACGGAATTTCCCGGGTGGCAACCAATGCCGAGGGCGCCGTAGTGCTGGTGGTGCCGAGAGCAAGCCGTGCTGCAGCCCAAAGAAGGGGTGGACGATATCTAATGTGATATATCAGAGGGACATGTAATTAGATTGTTTATTGTATCACAGTTGTAATGTAATTACATACCTATGATATATCATATTGCCAGATAGGCCTGCGGCAGCTTGTTGGTCACGGGATGGGCACATGGTTATGAATTACGTAACCTGCCTGGAGGCAGCGATCTTCTGTTTCGTTCACCAATCTTCTTCCTTCAACAATGAGCAGGCGTATGTTGTGCTTTCTGGTTCTGGTGTTCAAATTTCTCATTCTCATCCAACAGTTTGGTTCCTCAACCTTGTCCGGCCTTGCGTTCCAATACTTTCGAAAGTTTCATCACCAGATCGCAACAACCCACTGGTTACCCACATAGTACCGTCCCAATTCTCTAATCGCGCCTCACGGGTCCCTTTCAACCAAAAAATTCTCTGGACAGCCGTAACACTCCTTATTTTCTCGGTATGCTTGCAAGTGCCCCTCTACGGAATCCTCCGATTCGTCCGACCCGCTGTACTGGATGCATGTAATTCTCGCCTCTAACCGTGGAATGCTCATGGAACTCGGTATCACACCAATCTTTACTTCTGGAATGATCATGCAGCTGCTTTCGGGTGCCAACCTCATGATCGATATCGATTTTAGTCTCAAGGAGGATCGGGCATTATTCAGTGGGGCTCAGAAACGTACGTGTCTATGTTCTTTTGTCTTTTCGTCTTTTCGATATTTTGTGGAAGTGTATCCACTCTACCTTCTGTTTTCGTCGTGCTGAGACCGCTGGTGACGCCCTTCACGTTTTCTCTGGCATCCTTTCTTTTGCGATTCCCAAGTATAACCTCCGATCTCGCTGACATCCATACCACTAGTGTTCGCTCTCATTATTTCCCTCAGTCAAGCGACCGTGTACGTCCTTACTGGCTTATATGGCCAACAAAATGACCTCGGTGCCGGTTTTTGTCTTCTCCTTATCATCCAACTCATCGTCGCTGCCCTCATTGTCATCCTCCTTGACGAACTCAAAAGGTTTACGGTCTCGGATCCGGCATCAACTTCTTCATCGCCACCAATATCTGCGAGTCCATCGTCTGAAAGGCCTTTTCCCCTACCACCGTCAACATTGGCCGTGGATCCGAGTTTGAAGGTGCCATCGTTGCACTGTTCCACCTTCTGTTCACGTGGCATGATAAAGGTTGTGCGTTGCATAAGGCCTTCTGGAGGGAGAGGCTTCCCAACGTCATGAGCCTGTTCTCGACTGTCATTATTTTTTCCGTCATCATCTACCTCCAAGGATTCCGCATCGAGATCCCCGTTAAGAGCAACAAGTTCCGTGGTCAAAGGGGAACGTACCCCATCAAGCTCTTCTATACCTCGAACATGCCTATCATGTTGCAGTCTGCGTTGACGTCGAACGTGTTCATCGTCTCGCAGATGCTCGCGTCGCGTTTCCCCAGTAACTTCTTAGCTGATCTCTTTCGTTTTAGTCTCTCGACAATTCCCCTCAACTTAGGGCTACTTCCGGTATTACCTACTATATGTCGCCTCCCCATACTATCAAGGATACCATCCTTGACCCCATCTACATGGCCGTGTATATCACGTTTATGCTCTCCGCTTGTGCCCTATTTTCCAAGACAGTCGCAAAGCAGTTGAAGGACCAACAGGTGATTCGTGCATTCTCATTGATTTTCATTTTGTTTTTACTTACTATTTCTTAATCGCCAATAGGTCATGTCCGGCCATCGTGAAGGGTCCATGTACAAGGAACTCAAGCACATTATTCCCACTGCCGCAGCGTTTGGCAGTGCGATCCTTGGGTTGCTCTCGGTAGCTGCTGATCTCTCTGGAGCCATCAGAAGCGGAACGGGTATCCTCATGGCAGTTACCATTATTTACAGCTGTAAGTCCGTTTATCCTGAGCGTCGTATTGATTACCGTATACTTTTTTCTGTACTATGGTGCACAAAACTTAGTCACCACTACTTTTGTACAGCGTCGAAATTGGCTGCGGAAATTTTTTGAAATTTTTATCGTCTTTTTTCGTGCTTAAATTAAGTCCCTGGACTTGCATTTTGTGTAAAATATGTGTTTTACACCGTTTCTGGTGTTCTCGGGCCCTCGACTCCCCTGTGGAATAAGGCAATCGGCGAAATTTCTTGTGCTGAAAAAAATTATCTCCGTCAGTTTTGAAGCAAATAAAAATCGGTCTGGTAGTTTTGTTCCGCTTGGGAAAAGAATCATTTTTACCAGACGGAATCTGACGGATAAGAAATAGGGGGATTTTTGGACCCTGGAATTTGATTGTACAAAAGTAGTGGTGACTAAGTTTTGTGCACCATAGACTGGGAAATCGGCATGCGCGAGTCAGGCAGGCCTGAGATGGCTGCGTTTGGTGATTTGCTGTAAATCAGACGCGCCACGGTCACGAGTACTGCTCCATGTCCAAGGGTACAACGTGAGAATTTAGAAGGATGTTCGGGGAGTTGATGCCATTAACTTATACGTCATTCGAGTGCTGCCTGTAATCAAGGTGAAAAAGGACGACCAGCAGCGGATTTGGGTTGGGTTGGGTGGGCCGGGGGCGTCACTACTATCCCTCCTCTCCTCTTTTCGTCGTGTGGTGTTCATTATTGAATGCTTTGTGTAGGAAAGGATTAATACAAGTCTTTATGAATGCATTGTTGGGTCGGTTGAGTTGTTAGTAATTTCCCATCGGTGAATTTTTGGTGATGCTCCGAGCACATGTAATGAATAGTGGGATTCTTGATCTCCCCGATGTCCACGTCCTCGCGCTCTTTTTTATCCTTCTTTGCACGCGCTGAAGCGTCATCTCGGCATTCTAGCTATAAGGAAGTTCACTCTTTCCTGCCTTCACTCGATTCTTCGCGTTCCTAACACTCTTAACGGCCGATAATGGACTGTTATCGGCCGTTAAGAGTGTTAGAGCCTGAGTCCGAGAGGGCATGTGCACATGAGCTGTCCTTCGTGCAAGAAAAGATGTCAGTTGCAGATAAGAAATATTCCAGGAGAGCTTCGATGCTGAATAAGAATATAACAATACCGCAACAGTGGAACACACAAAAAAAAAGCTGACTGTGGCCAATGCAAAAAATATAGAGATTTTTTTCTATACAATCTCTCGTGGAATTCGATCCAATAACCCCCCACATGCCTGGATGGAGTCATAACAAATACCCAAAGAGCAGCATGAGAGAAAATCTATGATGGAATGCACGCGAAGGAAATAATACAAAAAACACCTGAGGGTACTGACGCCATAGGACGGCGAGGGGTGGGGAGGATGATTGACAAGATCGCGATTGTTGACATAGCTGAGGTATGTTATCACTTACCTTCATGAATACGACGAGGGAGCCAATCACCACCTAACGACGACGACAGTATGCGGTCCATCGATCCTCGACACCCATTTTCGCCCATAGTCGTGTAAGGGCATTTATTTTTATCGTCCATCTCAACAAGGGCACATTCACAACAATAATGAGACTCAGTCCGCGTGTATTTTCCATTGGTCTTGGGCGGTCCGGCTGATGAGTTTCACCGCGTGCACGATGATACAGGGGTTTGAACGCGTTGCAGGGAAGATTCTCCTCACAGAAATTGCCGCCAGAACCGATCGCCGTTATCCACGCTGTTACTTCCAATTCCCAAAACTTACTGGAACTTTCTGCAAGGGACCGAACCAAAGGTCCAGTTCTCGGTTCTAAAAAGAACTGCGAGAACCGGACCGACCCGAATTCAACTGCGGCTCATCACTACCAATTAGGACATGAAGTGATAAGGCTGAAAGTTTGATCTTCGCCCCCATCGATATCACGATCGAAAGACACTCCTCCAATTGCCAAGAGTTTGAGAAAGGTGGGACAGGTAGTCCCACCCATCATAATATTGACGTAAAATTTTCATCTTCGCAGATGTTGAATGCCAAATACATGAGAAATATCAGTCGAAAAGCAGTGGACAACAACCCGAAAGAAGACGTAGCCTATGCCGTTTTTGTGGAATTCCTGGGTCGGCATAAAACGCCCTTCGAGCGGTTTGTGATCTACTCCCAACTATCGTTGAAATGGAAACCAGATGTGAAAGAGGATCGCCGCTTAGAAATCCCAGACCTTGGTGTTGGAAATTTTACCGCTGTTGGTGCCATGCCACCATTCAAGTTGCGCTTTGGAGTGGAAGCAAAGCGAGCAATTGAGGAGATGAAGGGACTACCTCCACCCAGTTCGATCATCAATAACAATGAAGTGAGAGTGGCTTTCCACACACTCTACTTCCAAGCCCAGGATCAGGCGAAGGCAGCCATCAAAGGTCAATATCCACTGTTGGGTGGTACAGTGCAGTGGATATTACTTATTGGGCCCTACTGGGTTCCTGTCATTTTTGGTCCATTTACAGAAGACGAACTCACAGTCCGCGCTCATAAGAAGGAATCACCGAGTGGGGACTGGCTGGCACAAGTGATCCTCAACCGGGACTGGGATGGTTCGCCGCGCCCCTTAACAGAACTCAATTTGCTTTGCGATGACAATTTGTTTGCTCGACTGGAGCAAATTATTTCTGCGACAGATGCGCTCGCGAAACCTCTCGTAAACGCACTCGTTGCTTGTAAGTTCCAGCATCTGTCCGGCAGCTGCTGCTAATATATTTTCGTATAGGATTTCACTGCGCTTGGTGTGAAATATGTCGTAATGGATATCTCCAAAAGTTTGAGCCTTGAACACCCATCATGGCTTCATTATACGGCGGAAATTATGGGGACTTTCATACAAAAGTTATGATTTCGAGTAACCCCCAACGATTGTGATCAGTGATACATCTGTACCGGGATGCATAGAAACCATATACTTATGTACATAACATCTCACCTTCTGCGGCTTCCTCTCTGAATCCACATTGAATCTACACCAATGGAAGGCCGGAGCTCCGGGTTTCGAAAGGCCCAAGAAAAGTGGGTTGACAGTACTTTTGGGTATCAGCTCGCAGTAGAAAGAGCCCAAAATAGGCGAGATCGTGAGCTCTGCCGTTGAGCAGCGGGTTGCGACTGCGATATTCGGGTCCCTCACGTGGAAATGAGCTGTCATTTTGAATTTTTAGAATGGTCACTGCCTTGCACAGATTCGGAGTCCTTTCTACCCTGGAGGCCAAACATTGATCGGTTAATTGCACGCAGGGTGAATATCGAAGGTTTGAAAGGACAAGGTGCACTGATATTTGACCGATATATGCTCCAAAAATTGAATCCGGTTTGCATCATCATTCTTAGTTCCGCGGTGGTTTCCTTTGCATCCGCTTGATTTTCCTTTTCCCTTTCCCAAAAAATTCTTGTACCTTCAGAAAAAACGGTTTCATAGTGGCCCATGGGTTCCATATTCGTAGATACAGCAGATCAATATGCATATGCCTGTCGTAAACTGAGAGCCGCGACGAATTCGTACAACAGAAAGCGACTGCGGCATACTCCTTCCTTCCTTCCTTCCTTCCTCTACACGCCTTTCTGCACTGCTCCATTCCACTCCAGCAGGCTGGTAGCGCCATTCCGCCAGCCATCCCAAAATGTCGGGGGGGAGTCAAGATCTATTTGTCTCCTCTTTAGGAGTGACTCCAGCAAAAATTAGAATTCAACAAACAGAACGCACCATCGAAGGACGGCCAAATGGCCGGCGTGCAAACCCTACGGGCAACATCAGCCAGTGTTTTGTCTGAGGGCGTTACTGGGGTCTTCATCAACTCTTTTTCATCACGTCCAGCCGCCATCACGATCATGACATTAAGTTTTCCATCTTTCTCGTAGCCGTTTCCGATGTATTCGTAGGCATCCCTCGGGATGCAGTTGATAATGGAGATGACCCAGTCTTGTGGAGAGTCGGGGGACTGAATGTTGAAAGTTTGGCTTATCTTCGACATGTCGAGCTTGTAGCCCTTCAGAAAAAGGGGCATCGGATAGGGGAGCGTATAAAGATAATATAGTGGAAAACAGAGTAGGGTCGTGACAGAGTGGCTTAGTCAGATAGCCCAGCCGTCACAGGCCTGGGAGTTGGGTAGAAAAGTAGAAAACATGTCATAAATCGCGAGATGTGGGTCAATTGCTTAGCTGATTTCATATTCGGAAACGCATTTTTAAACTTTTTCTTTCAAGGTATAATACTATAAGTATCGTCGAAAAATGAGTATCCTGAAAATCCGACTTTGGCTCGGATAGTGCCGAAATTGAGATCAACGACGTCGACGCGTGTTGATCTCTATCTCGAACCACCACCACCAACTCCCTCCACCTCTTGTTTGGTCATCCCGCGCTGTGGAGCGTCCATAGAATTCAGTAAGTGTTTTATTGATGATTTTTAAGCATTTCTGACGTGTTTTTTCACCAATATAGGTGATTTTTTGGTCATTTACGCGAACCATGCCGGTTTTCGAGCCCCCCCCCCTCATCGAGGGATGTGGGCTACGTTGTGAAGGAGTGGGGCGTATGTGGGAGGGTACGAGAACGCTAGGGGAGACCCGTGATAAGGGAGATCCGTCAGGTGCGTCGGGGAGGGTGTCGAAACGACGACACCGTCCACAATTTCTATTTTGCTACACCCATACTCATTTTTTTGTGACTACAGGGCTGTTCGAAAGCCATCGAAACGTGTATTTTCGATGCCCACTTCCCCTCTCCTTCCCGACAACCACCCAAGCCGGCGAAATATGTCGTTTCGCCGCCCACATCCATCCTCGCCTTCGACAACTCCCACAACACCCGCACCTTACGCTGTACCGTCGAAATTGACCGTGCGATTGGTCGAACATACCGCCGCAAACCCCGCTTCTCTTGAATAAGCTTGTGGGAGTTCGTGTCATCCTCGGCGTGTATACGCTGGGGGGATACGAGCTGGTGGGTGGTTCGCAGACGTGTGAATGGAGGAGTTAACACTCCTCCTTTGCTCGAGACCCCTGCGGTAGCGTAAAATGCCACACTGTCGCCATCCATTGCCACTACGACGAACACCCGGCTCCGTGTTAAACCGCAACACGGTGCAAAGACAACGAGACCCTAACCGCACCCACCTCCTGAAGCAGACCCGATGGATTTCATTGGAGGCTGCGAAGGGAGGTGGCAAAGGAACAAGGTAGCCCAGCCAAAGGCTGGCAGAGCGGGATTCGATACCAGGACCCACCGTCGAGTCGACGGATCTAAAGGAAACGGCGAAGTGCGAGAGGAGGTGGCGGGAGTTGTTCATCGCGAATACCACCCGCCGCGGCCATTCTTCCTCCCTCGCTCGCAAATGCAAGTCAGGGATTTTTGCTCAGCAGGAGTTAACTCCCGCTGGGTGATGTTTCTAGTCGATAGGCGGGCTTATACGTGTCGCATTAGCGACGCGTTAGCCATCTGCATGTCTGTTCAACCAGACGTGCAGATTATTTCGCCTATTCATCCCCTTCGCTTGCAAGTGCGAATTGGAGGATTTTCGCCCCATGCGAGGAGTCTGACTCCCGCATGGCGTTTATTTCGAAGGCGAGAGGGATCGAACGTGCTGCTAATGCGGTATGTTCATCCCCTGGGATGTCTCAGGTTCAACCAGACATCCTGATTTTTGTCTTGGCGCCGCCTCCCTGGCGGGAAGTTGGCTATTTAGCTCATGCAGAGCCCAAACCTCTGCATGTAGTTTTTTCGTGAGCGCTAAGGGTCGGATGAGTCGCGTTAGCAGCTCGTACACCCTCTTTTCGCCCTCCTCCAACGATTGTATGGAGTCTAACTCCTGCAATCGATATCTATCAACGATGCATGGAGTCTAACCCCGTATCTGGACTGATTGCCCCATCCCCGTTGCCCGGCGCCAGGGTACAATTTTGCGTAAGTCGCCCTTCGTTTTTGTGACTGTTTCTATTGCTTAACCCAACGTAATTTTTTCCAGTGTACCGATTGACTGCGCGGCTTGTTGTTCCGGGTACATTTCTTCTATCTACCTCGTACGTTTTTTTCCTGTTCCAATACTTCAATCCCTCACAAAGACTCAATCATGCAGCTAGAAATAGTCTGTTACCTTCTTTGGATGCCTTTGCCACGGAATACGCATTATAAATGTAGCTACCTTCATTGACGTGTCACCATCTATTGAGCAAGTCGACGACAGTCCTGATAACATACATCCCCAAGTTGAGCCGCAACCGCGTCATCGATCTCCATTATTAAGGACGATGTCGATTCCGGGATCGGACTAGACGTGGAATTCCGCAATCGATATAATTAGGTTTATGTTTGGTTTATGTATAATTCCTAGGAAAAAACTATCTTTTGAAGCAATTTCGAAGAGCCCTAAACCGTCACAGTATCTATCTTCACTTCAAATTTTGTGCGGATTGACTGGAAGAAATAGCGGTTGTTCGACTTGAACATTGGGTGGTTTGGGTCAGACCCACCTTTAGATGTAAAGATTAGTTACAGTAGCTATAAAACGTTGTACTAGATTTATGTAGAAAATTTCGTTTTCCCGCTACCTTTAGGTAGTGGGTCTTAGAGACGTTCGATCAAAATTTTTGGCAGCCCGATGCACGATCTTGTTCAAGCTGTGCACCTGACTAAGCAGACACGTCATTCTTGTCTCATTCGAACAACTTCGCCCCATAATGTCTCTTCCCTGTCTCCTGAAAAGAACTATCATGTCTTCCACTGCTGTCACCGTTGCTGGCATCGCCGCACATGTTTTCCTGTCGCACGATGTCCCTCAGTCTCGCCTGTCTACGCGCTTCCTTCAAACACATATCCCACAAAAGTCACGCTCTTCTGTTGTTGAGCTCATGGTCACCTCTTCCTTAAATTTAACGTCGTTCACCTGTGTCCTCGAGTTCGTCCTCGACCCTAATCTTCATCTCTGTGACGCAGTCCTGGGATTGGATTGGTCTCGACAATGTCAGAATGCGGAAATGTTGCCTCTTGTCCTGAGCCTTAATCGTTTAGAGGGTCTAGGTGACTAGCGTTCCTTTTTCCTTATCACCTTTCCTTACTTCTTTTCGATGACTAGTATATCCGCCGTTGCATCTTCCTCATGTTATGGGTTTTCCGTCGGGTATGTCCAAGTTTCACATGGGTTCCGCCAACGCGCTAACTTTCTTCGATTAGTGTCTTCTGTCGCGACCGAGGTGTCCCCAAATATGCATGATAACAATGATTGTGATAATAAACATGATAACTTGAAACATGATTCTGTCCATGACATGAACAGTAATTGTATACCTCCCTGCGCAGCCCAGGAAGAAATTCCGCTCGAGAACACCGGGAATAATTTTGACGTTGACGGTAGTTCACCTCAGGCGTCTTCTTCATATATCCCACCTGTGTCTCGTGAACTTCGGAGTGGATCTTCATTTTTAACTGAATTGTTACTGCATAATCATATCACTGGAATTACAGCATCTCCATTCATCGCCGACCTCGATACATTGCAGAAGTCTGTTTCTCTTCATGGCATTGTCGTGTATGGTTTATCACATGAAGATTACAAAAGTATTTTGCTTCGACATATCTTTGGAGGTGGTTGTGCTCAAGGTCCAGATAACAATGACCGTACAGCTTGTCGTCACTTTGCACAAGATTTCACTTCGCCTAGGGAAATGATTCAATTTGCTTTTGATGTTATGAGCACTGCAAAATCAAATCAACGGTCGACAGATGAACTGCTCTTCTTATTCCGCACACTTGAACTGACAACAGCATTTAAACCTCGTAATTTGAGACGTCAAATTCTCTGTGAATTAAAAAACCAATCTACGAATTTTGTATCACCAATGACTGCCGGCGAAGAATTTACTGCTTTCGAAAAACATAACAGGGCGACTCTGCTTTCCATTGCATCCTCACATCGCATTCAAGTTGATAGGTTTACGAGCACAAAGGAGACACTGAAGACTGCGATTATGAGACATTTGGCTGTAGGAGAATGTTGCCATAATGTCAACGAAGAGCGAGGCAAAGCCTGTGCAGAAACGGTAGATTCTATCCTTGGCAATGACAACCTTGAAACTTCGGGTGATCTTCACACCATACGGAACCAATTCATTTGTGAGTGGCTAATTCTGCAGCATAAAAAACTAACTCGAAATCCTCTTATGCGCTTGCTTGAAGTTTTAGATATTGAGTTTGATCCTCAAGAAAATTTTCGTACATTGAGAACACGCTTAAAGAAATTTATCACCACATTACGAACGCAAAACAATCTGCCTGAGGATAAAAAAATTGAGCTTGAGAGGAGATTAGCTCACCTACATTCTGAATGGCCAACCATGGTCCCACAATCACTAAAAGACAAGCTGGTTAAATTGTTTCGTGAACAAACGTCCTCTGCTTTTCTCACTTCAGTAACATGTGCATCGTGTGCAGAGTCTTGTCTAGCTTCCGAGAGCACTAAAATGAATGTAAAGGATGTTAACCTTGATGTTTTAAAGCGTCCCGACTGCCGAATGGCTACAAACTCTGAAGATATGGTCGTAGATTCAACCTGGCTTGATAGCGAGACAGTCCCTCCAGTATTTCCTACATTTATTACTGACAGCATGGACATTATCCTTGATCCTAAGGGAGTTTCAATTGATGAGAATGGTGAATCAATACTAACCTTATGCACAACATGTCGTTCTTCCATTCGATCAAAGAAGACGCCTCCACTTGCTCTTGCCAATCATATGGCTCTTGGTGACATTCCAGATGAACTCAAAGATCTGACTGTAGTTGAGGAGGCGATGATTGCTAAATGTCGAGCTAAATGCTGGGTAATACAATTGAAAGAGGAGAACAGCGGATTATTAGTTTCAAATTCACAGAGAGGAGTGAAGGGCCATATCATTGTTTACCCCCAGAGACCATCTGCAATTGCCACAATTTTACCACCTTCATTAGAAGAAGTGAGCACACCAATTTGTGTGATTTTTGTTGGTTCATCACCTCCTACAGATGAATGGTTACAAAAAAAAGCAAAGCCTCTAGCTGTTAGAAGGGAAAAGGTCAGAGGCGCTCTCTTGTGGCTGAAAAAGCACAACCCACATTACAAAAATGTGCTCATAAATGAATCTATCTTAAATAGCCTGCCACCAGAATACACTCTGCCAGTTCATGTCGAGCATGTTCTCCCTAGTGATGATAGAGATGCGCTGACAGCTCGTTATGATGGAACAGGAGCCGTGATGAGTGACATTCCTTCAAAGGATCAGAGCAGTCACACAGCTGAGAACTTTGAACCAAACGTGGACATTCCATTCCAAAATGTGGTTATTACAGATGTTGATGGAAATGCACCATCGAATGAACTCCGAGCAGCAGCTGTAAGGCATATCAAGAAAAAGGGTGGTGGATATGTACAAATTCCTCATGATCCTACACCAGTCAATGAGTTTTTCAATCCTGAGTTGTTTCCGATGATTTACCCAACTTTATTCCCTTACGGAATTGGGGGCTTTGAGAATATACAAAGGACAACTCGAGTTTCAATGAAACGGCACGTTAAACATCTCTTTAATCTTTCAGATAGACGTTTCCAGGAGCATTATTCATTCTTGTTCACAGTCTTTAACATTCTGCAGAGACGCCAGATTTTACTGCACTCCAGCTTGAAGGTGAAGCAACGAAATTTTGGGTCTGTTGCCCGTTCTTTTGCATCTGTCTCTCCAGAGGCAGTACATCGAGTCACAGAACGTGTTGCTAGAGGTGACTGGACAAGTTCAAATTCGAATGAAGAACGCGAGGTCCTAAACTTGATGAAGGAGGTCAATGTTGTTACCTCGAATGTTTCAGGATCAACTGCTTCTCGAGTTGCTATGCGAAATGAACTACGAGCTCTCATGATGGACAAAGGGCTTCCTAGCTTCTATGTTACAATAAATCCAGCTGATGTCTATAACCCACTGGTTAAATTACTTGCAGGATCAGATATCGACATTGATAATTTGCTCTCTGAAGACATACCAAATTATTGGGAACAATCGGTATTAATAGCAAAAAACCCTGCTGTTGCTGCAAAATTCTTTGATACATATATGAAAGCATTTATCTCAACAATTCTCGGATATGATCCTACACATAACAATTTGGAGGGTGGTGTTCTTGGCGTAGTCAAGGCTTATTATGGATGTGTTGAAGCCCAAGGCCGAGGTACTCTGCATTGTCATATGCTGATATGGGTTGAGGGTGGTTTAAATCCTAATGAAATCAAACAACGAATTCTCAGCACAAATGAGGATGCTCAGGCATTTAGCAGGCGGTTAATTGCTTTTCTTGATGATACAATCTCAAACCATGTGCCTCCAGACCCCGATCCTGAGTTGCAAATACCCTCATCAGAGCATCATCCATGTTCTGTTCGTGGATTAAACATAGATGATATGGAGAAATTGGATGCTAAAGCTTTAAGAACTGCAAGAGAGAAAGATATGCATCATATTGTAAAACAGTGTCAGACTCACTCCCATTCGGCAACATGCTACAAGTATTGGAAAGGCCCTCCTGATCCCAAGGAATGCAGATTTGATCTAGATGAGAGAAATGTCTGTCCAGAAAGCTACTTTGATCCTCAAACTGGAGAACTTCACTTGCGTTGCCTGGATGGCATGGTCAATAATTTCAATGCAACCATAATTGAAGCTATCAGGTGCAACATGGATATAAAATTTATTGGATCTGGTCCATCTGCACAAGCTGTCCTCTATTACATCACTGATTACATCTCAAAGTCCCAGCTTAAGTCACATGTTGCATTTGCAGCCCTTGAGCTAGCGGTAAAGAAACTTGATAGTCATGATGATACTGAGGATGATCTTACTGTTCGAGCCAAAAAACTTTTACAGAAATGTGCATATGCCATGATTTCCCACCAAGAATTATCTGCCCAGCAGGTATGTTCATATTTGATGGAATATGGGGATCATTATACAAGCCATGAGTTCAAAAATGTATATTGGACTGCTTTTGAAAAATTTATTAATGATGAGGATCCTTCTCCTGAGTGTTATACTAATAGTGAAAATTTTAGAGAGCAGAACATGGAACAAACAGAAGATATGGAAATTGACAGTGAAGGGGTGACTGAACACCTTGAAACTAATGATCCAGAAGATATGAATAACATTATCAGTGATGAACCAAGTGACCAAGAGATTCCAATCAAAGTCAACCAAGCAGGTGAATTAATTGCACGTACAAGCCAAATTGTTGACTATCAACAACGTTCCCTGTGCCTCCAGGATCTAAACCTCTGGGATGCAGTTGCACAAGTTGAAAAAGTCAGAAAAAATAAAGATCGAAAGCAGAGAAACTCTGAAGATCAAAATGAGTTGGATCCTTATGAAAATGAAGCTGATGATGAAATGGAGCCCCAAGATCACAGCGACTTGAGTGAGACACAATCTGTGAAAGAACTATTGAGTTCTTGCTCAAGAATCCGACCCAGGTCTAATTATTTACCAGATCATCCGGAATATATGTCGCATATGCTGAAAGTTCGGATGCCAACCAAAAGGTTTGTTCCTGTGCCAATTGGACCATCAATTCCTCGACGTGATCGTGAAGCAGTGAGAGAACGGTACTGTAGGCTTATGCTGATTTTTTTCAAGCCATGGAGACATGCACAAGATTTACGCAGCGAAAATGAAACCTGGTCAGATGCCTTTGAAATATTTCTGAGAAGTTGCTCACCAGACACCACAAAAATCATCGAAAATATGCAGCTGTTACATGAGTGCAAAGACAGCCGTGATGATCACTTTGCTAATCGACGTTCTGGTATGCATAATCAATCAAATCAAATTTTCAATGGACAATCACGCTCACGAATTACCGAAGATGATTTTGGTGGAGATAATGATTTAGAAGATTTGATACTAGAGCATCTTGTCTCAATTCAAGACTCACGATCAGCAGCACATATCCAAGCGCGACAAGATTTACTCACATGCCTAGAACATGCAACGAATGCCGGATTATTTTCTACCAGAGATGCCATGGATGTTGATCAAAGAAAAGAAGACCCTTTGAGTCAAGAAATTTTTGAGCGAGAATCCGTATTGGAGGAGATATGGAAAAAAACATACGATGATCGCAAGCAAGAGTGGAAAAAGAAAGCCCGAGCCAATCCTTTGCAGACAACGAACCCTTGTACCTCCAATAATTTATCAGACGGTGCTCAAACCTACAATATATGTGATGGGAATGCTTTTAGAAATACAGCATCAAACAGTGAAGCGAATGCTCAAAATCCAACAATTCGCCAAGATCTGGCTGCTACTGATGCGGACAAAGAAATTGACATTGACGAAATTGTGCAAGAGTTTACGTTGAACAAGGAGCAGGCTAGAGCATTTCGAATCGTTGCACTACACAGCCTCGAAGAAAAATCAAAACCACTTAGGATGTATCTTGGAGGACCAGGCGGCACTGGAAAGTCTCGTGTGATTAATGCATTGAAGACCTTTTTCGATCGTAGGAACCAGAGTCGCCGTTTCCGATTATCATCATACACAGGGGTTGCTGCTAAAAACATATCTGGCATGACCCTACATGCTGCTCTATGTCTTAATCAGCGTAAATCAAAAAGTTCATCTGATAAAACACGACGAGACCTTATTTCCATGTGGGAAGGAGTGGACTACCTGTTTGTTGATGAAGTTTCAATGATAGGTTGCCGCCTAATGTTAAAGATCAGCGAGGCATTGAATGATGCAAAGGAAAACCAATCCCCGTTTGGAGGCATGAACATCGTCTTTGCAGGGGACTTCTCTCAATTGCCACCTGTAGGTGATACCCGATTGTTCAGTCAAATTAACACACATGATGTCAAGACTCGCCAGGGTCAAGAAAGCATATTTGGCAAATTACTCTGGCTATCGGTCAAAACTGTTGTAATTTTGGACCAAGTGATGCGGCAGTCAGGTGAGAAAAACAACAGATTTGTCGACCTGTTACAACGATTGAGACAAGGAAGATGTACCGATGAAGATTATAACTTACTCAACAACCGGCAGCTAAAAAATCTTGACATTGCAAATGAAAATGCAGATTGGCGAAAGGCGCCAATAATTGTCTCGAACAATGATGTCAAAGATGCACTGAATGAAAGAGCCACCTTAGAATTCGCAGCACAAACTACCCGTGAAATTCAATGGTACTATTCTACCGATGTTCACGCCGGGAAAATCGTTACAGAGCCTGAGCTAACAAGTCACCTGCAAAAAATGAACTCGGGAAAAACAAATCAGAGACTAGGAGCGATACCTTTAGTTATTGGGATGCCTGTGATGATATGCCAAAATTTTGATGTTGAAGGAGGAGTTGTAAATGGATGCATAGGAACTCTTGAAAAAATTCGCTACAGAGTAGATCAGGATGGCCGACGACATGCGATTTCCTGTGAAATTAATGCACCATCCACCACAGCACCCAGCATGCCAAATTTACCACCCCAACACGTCGTCGCCCTTCAAGACACTGTGGATATGCGATTTGTTCATCCATATTCACAGAAAACATGCACAATAAAACGCACCCAAGTTCCTCTTATCCCAGCTTTTGCAATGACAGCTCATAAATCGCAAGGGCAAACTATGGACCAAGCCATAGTCGACCTGCAGAGCTGTCATGGGACGGAATCGCCATACGTGATGCTTTCCCGAGTCACTTCCTCGGAAGGACTAGCAATCCTGAGGCCATTCGACAAACGGAAGATCCAATGCCGACAATCTGAAGACAGTAGAAGAGAGGCTAGAAGGCTGGAGTTCCTTCGCCTGCATACAGTCGTACAACACGGTGAGGAACATGAAAGCGCGGCTGCTCAAACGATCCTCTCTCAAAGCCGATATCACGATCAAATCACCATGGACGTTGATGACATCGAAACTCCGACCGACACGCCAAATTCTGCAAGGCAACTCCAGCGTCTTCAAAACTCCAACTATCACCTCACCTCTGGACCCGCGTTACCGAAACTATCAAATGAAGACATTACAATGGAAAACTCACGAAATTCCTCAGGTATGATATTACACTCTCATTCTGATTACTTAAAACTCCAACTTGCAAAAGCACCAACAACCTCCGCTCATGTGAAAAAACGCACACTACCTGAACACATGACAAGTCGAAAAAAGCAACGAAGAGTATAAGGACCTGGGAATGGTCATGGAACCGGCCGACGTCAGGCTGCCAGTGTGGTTGACTCAGGTTCGGTCATCACTTTTCCTGTTGTTTGATATTCAACTTATGAATTTCACAGTTGCCTTGCAACACTCGCCTCTTTACCTTGCTTACCACCTCTCCTACGCGATCGAATGAATCGACAACACATTACGACGATGACGAAAACATGGCCACCGCAAAACACTGCGCAATCGAATGAAACGACAACACATGACGATCATGACGAGAACCTGGCCACAGCAAAACATGACCGCTCCCAACTCAATAGTATGGACAAGACTTGGCGTTTTCTTTCAGACATGTTAAAGAGAAGAGAATATATAACGTATGTCATACATGAAATATTCAATTGCCAACCTGACCCACCCCCCCACACGCACTTGACTTCCACTCAATTCTCAATTTTGCGCTTATGAAGCAACCCCCCAAGAACCATAGAAATTGTCTCGCATCCATTCAAAATCTTACTAAACCTCTCAACAACACCAACCATACGTCATGCTCGCTTCCTTGTTTTTAAACCGTACGAAACTGCCTTCCATACTTCCTCCAATCGCCCACCATCCCTTCACGTTTCATAAACGACATAACGATGCAGTCCGATATCCAACTCATACAAAACTTACGAAACTTCTACACGAACGATGTCGTCCCTCGCCTCAACAAAAGTCCAACCTTCTTAGGGAATTGCGAATTCCCAAAAGATTTCACCATCGCCACCCGAAGCGATAATCACCTCGACAACCAAACGTTCTCAGACCCGAACACCCAACGCGAAAGAAAGTTTCTCCTCTTCGGAGAGGTAGCCAGCGCCGAATGTGGTACGAAACTTGGAGCACAAGGAAACCATTTCTCAGCATCTGCAAACGAAGTACACTTATTTTCTTCATACTCATCTCCGAACACCGCTCATAATACCCATGTAGCGCACCCCTATCAAAGACGGATCTCGTGTGAAAGACATCATCAAACTTCGCGAACCAACACACGCTACGAACGACATCGAAATCCTGTTCGCGAATCAAGCTGTCCCTTTGAAGGAAGTCGTCATCGCAAACATCGAAAAGGACAATAAAGTGAACAAGGTTCGTAGTAGTAAAGAACTGCCCGTCCCGACCCCTCCCCAATAACCACCACCGTCTAGTCTGCCTTTCTTACTTCGGAATGTACGGAAGTGGACGACGACGACTACAGCCGATTCTACACTGTACAATTACCCAAGAAATTTGGCGTACGCACCTTTGAACTCACCATTATTCGACAA
>Ga0307517_10004108_pt1 | contig 22467 bp, 8 predicted proteins | sample 23_EM_MG_FD_194515 | JGI IMG/M metagenome (GOLD analysis project Ga0307517, IMG submission 194515) | Populus trichocarpa ectomycorrhiza microbial communities from riparian zone in the Pacific Northwest, United States - 23_EM | ecosystem: Host-associated > Plants > Roots > Unclassified | place... | reverse complement strand
GCACAATCTGCAAGGGAGATTCTGGAAAGATGATTTACTGAGAGAAGTATTCAAAGAAATAGAACTATGTATACTAGCCAGCATTGTATATATAATGACCAACACAGTAGTTTTTCCATGCCCCCCGCAGAGAAAAACCAGAAAAAAGGTAAAAACACAGAGGCTTAATTCACGCCTGGCTCTCCGGATCAGAAGGCGCAGTTATTTTTTAAAATATTTTTTATTTTAAAATATATTAAAATAATATATTTTTTATTTTTTAAAAATTATTTTTGACATCAGCACATTAAAATAATCTAAAAATACTAAAAATATATTAATTTGAAGAAAAATAAATAAATTTAAATTTTTTTAAAATATTTTTAAAATATAAAAACAAACAAAAATAAATATGAAAATCAATATTCGTATCTTTGATTAGGAGGAGAATCAAGGATTGATAACCCTCCTGACTAGATATGACAAGGATATTCTACTTTTCTTTACACAAAAAAACAAACCAATGACGGGATTCGATACCTTTTCCATTGAAATCTACTCGGAAGAGAAGAAAAAAGGTGTATAAAACAAAATGGCTGCTTTTAATTTTTGGTGGAATTAGAAGAAGTAACTTTCAGACACGTCATTTTCTTAGCGCTTCTGAGAGAAGTTTTCAATTTGTTTTTCCCTGAAAAGAATAAAATTATTTAAATAATTTTGATGCGACGTGAAAATTATAAAAAAATTGAAAAAAATATTAATTTAAATAAAAAACACTGTCTTTGGGTCCTTGCAGCTCCTTTAATTACTGGGGTGTGGCATGCTCGTCCGGATGTATAAAACAAATAGGGTTATGGATAAAAAGAAAAGAAAATTAAATGAAGGGATGTGCAAAACCAACTTCATTTGCAAGGTATAAGTGCTTTTCGTGCGGTTGGTGAGAGATGTTTTCACAACTTTAATATGCCACAAGGAGATTGCTTTAATTTTATTTATTTTTAGCCCTACACTGTATATATTCTGGACTGTGATGTAAAATAGTTTTTAAAATAGTTTTTTATTTGAAAATATATTAAAATATTATTTTTAGTTTTTTTTATTTTTAATATCAACATATTAAAATTTTTAAAAAATATTAAAAAAAATAATTTAATATATTTTTAAATAAAAAATACTGAAACATAAATATAAATTCTCTTGAAATACCGTCGTATATCCGAAAACTTCATTTTAACACTAACCTAAAAAAAAGGTTGTGAGAGAGAGAAAAAACTTTTCGTGAATATGCATCATACACTAACCAGACAACTAATCGAAAACCTAATCATAGAAATCTTGGTGTGCAGAGATTGATCAAAGATGCTATTATCAGTAAAAAAATAGGAAGACGAAACTACCTTTCTTCTTTTTGAAGAATCAAAGGGAGTAAAGATGACATCTTTTCTTCGCCTAATATACCTGTGTCTCTCAATGAGCTGATGGGCTACCTTTGTAGCTTTACGAGAATCACATGGCAGAACAATTTTGAGCTATTTCCCAGCCCAAAGCAGTTCTCCTTCGTGGTATGTAAGCCGGGAAAAACATGAAAAGGTCAAAATAATGAAAAGCAGGTCTAAACACAGCCCCTGCCTCTCTTTTTACAGAAAAAAAGTCAAAATTAGGCATCGAACCCAGCAAGAAAAATTGAATATAGAGTAGGAAAGTCGCCATTACAATTGAAAATCGCTCCACTTGCATTTTTTGTTTTGGTTTATACCCTTTTTCCGAGCCATGTCCAGGTAAGTGATTACTCGGTACTCCACCACCCCAAAAAAGAGGCCAAAAGCAAGTAATTATGCCTGGAAGCTCTATAGTAAACAAAACTAACAGAGTAATTGATTTATAGGTTGAAAGAGTTTCTTGATGATGCCTTGAGAAGCACACTACCATAATTTTTCTGTGATCTTCTCTACCCGACTTCTGCAAATAATACAAGGTGAATAATAACTTCATGGTCTGAAATTAGACTCGGACTTTAATTTGCCTCCCAACCTCCATACACAAGTACACCTTATCTCTGGGGCAAATTGTTAACTTCATTGAAAGAAAACTGATTAGCACATTCACCTGGCAAAGTTTATTTTTTATCATTACGCTATTATCAAGATAATTCTGGGAAAAGTTTTGCTTCAACTGGCCAGTAGAAGAAAAGCTATAAATCAACTATAAAGGGTAACTCAACTAATTAGATCTTGTGTTTGCTTCCTAATAGTCACGAGTTCAAGTCCCCTCAGGCCCACTGAAGACTTACATGGTCGTTAACTCAGGGCCTGGAGGGTTCGTTAAGGTGTGCGCAAGCTGGCCCGAACACCCACATTAATAATAAAAAAAAGCTACAAATCACCGATTTTATTTGTAATTTATTTTTATCTGTGTATTTATTTTTCTATCAAAGTTCTATGCATGCAATATTCAGGATAATTATGAAGAAATGACAAAAATTAATTTAATTTACAGGTAATTAAGCCTGGATTTTTCAAGATATTTCATCTAGAATTTAATTTTCACAATTGATTGATTTTCAAGTACACTGCACAAACCTTTAGTAAACAAATATCAAAGCAATAGTTTTTTCCATGTTCCCCATAGAGAAAAAGCCTAGAAAGAGTGATAAAATATACAGGCAATTAAGCCTGCAATTTTCAAGATATTTTCATTTAGGATTTTGCACAATTGATTAATTTTTAAGCACGCCGCATAACCTCTAGTAGGATCGATATCAAAGCTTGCATGTTACTCAAACACTGTCATGATCCATTCATTTTGAGCTTTTTATTTTTTTACTCTCATTACTTTCTATATTTTATAATTAAAGTGATCAGTGAATAAAATAATAGGAACTTGATTTTGTTTATTTCATATAAAAAGGAATGTAGGTATCTACGTGTATTTTGTCTCGATAGCAAGAAAAGCTTCAAAACGTTGCCTCGAGGTAGAGTAAAACGGCAACTAAAGACCATATTCCAAGAAAAAGAGTTCGCATTTTAAGCGCAACTGTTGGAGATCATATGCTTTGCGTTTATAAAAAAATCAATAAATAAAAATATTAGAATTAATGGTTTAACACAGGGTGTTTAATTTCATTTCGGTATACCTCCAAGTACTTTATAAAATAAAATAAAATAAAATAAATTTTATTTTATTCTGAATCTCAAATTATTTCAGATATTTCATCTAAATCTCAGCTGAAATGTTTAGAATTTATTTAATATATTTTATTTTGAATTATATCTTTTTTTTCAACCCTCATTTCTCTTTAAAACTAACAGTATACCTCATAGTATTTTAAAAAATAAGATAAAATGAAATAAATTTTATTTCGCTCTCAGCTGAAATGTTTAGAAATTACTTAGTAAATTTTATTCTGAATTATGTTTGTTTGTTTCTTTCTTTTTTTGTCTCTCCTCGTTTCTCTTTCGGTCTTTGAAGTGTATATAACTTCAATTGCATATTTTGCTAGTGATCATTGTATCTTCGTGACCGTTATTGGAGGTTTGGAACCAGAGACTTGACAACGTAATTCGGACCTCAAGATTGTCTTGAATGCATAAAGCTTTGTCTCAGTCCTTGTGATCTATTGAGTATCTTTTCATCGTGGTTTTGCGTGCCAATTAATATCCTTTTGGTCACACACATGTGGAGATTCCTCTAATAAGATTTGGACTGACTACTGGAGGTTGCTGGCATTTCTTAAATGTCCAAATGATAGAGTGAAGTCTAATTATTGCATACAATAAAGTTGTCTGAGAAAATTTGTAACCAGCACTTTGCATTTGACCATGGGTTTGAGCAACTTGGGCTGTTGGGGTTGCTAGGGATAACTCCTGTTCCAACTTTTTAGGGCGCTTCTAGGGCACCTGCACGCTCAACAAGTCACTATTTCCTCGGTGTCTCGTTCGGAGTCGCCTATGCTAAGCTTCTAGTTCTAAATTCACAAAGTTCGAATCTCCCCTTCTAAATCGCTTTCGTGCTTTATTTCCCTGCTCTAATTTACACAGACAATTAGAGGGAGAAGACATTAGCTCGTGTCATAAGTTTTTGTCGAGGAGCTGTAATTGTATGGTTTTTATATTGGAAAACCTTTAATGTCTTATGGAAGGACAAGTGTTGTATTTTCCTCGGTTCTTTTTTATAGCATCGGACACATTCTCGTACAACAAATGTACGAACTTGGTAAAAATCTATAAACATGTTATGTTATAATTAATTAATATTTTGAATTATACATACATAATGATTTTGGAACTGACCACTAAAATATTTTGAAATTAAAACTTATAATTCCATCAAGAAAAATAGAATACTAACCTAAACGAAATTAACAACTTTAGTTGACATGTAATTGTATAATATTATCTAATTTGTATTTTTATATTAATTTTATCTACAAATATATAAGTTTAGTTTTTAATTTATCATTTGTATTAAGAGCCATCAGTCTATCACATACAATTTAATGCATAGTAATGACTATGCAGACATTTACATGTCTAGTTTGCTGAGGTATAGTTATGATGTTAGGAAGATATATTGTTTTTACGTTTTAAAATTGTTTTTTTTTAAATTAATTTCTAATTTTATTATTTTTTTAGATTATTTTAATGTGTTAATGTTAAAAATAAATTTTAAAAAATATAAAAAATATTATTTATATATATTTTCAAGTAAAAAAACACTTTAAAAAATAATCATTACTATAATACCAAGCAGACTCAAAGTGCTTAACAATACGGCTAAAACTCTGTATACTTTAAATTTGAATTTTTTTGTTTAAATTTTTATTTTTAATACTTAATTTTTTTGATATATTAATATAAAAAATAAATTTTAAAATGTAAAAAGTATTATTTTAATATATTATAAAAAAAACATTTTAAAACATAATGTTTACTGGACTTGCAAACATTCCCTTCTCCTACGTGCTGAGCCGCTGCTACTCTTTCTTGTGCAAGAATTGTCCCACGCATCTCGCAATCCCTGAAACCCTATTCCTTGTAAGGATGACACTTGACATGCAAATGTCCCCAGGGCCCAGCAGTTCAAATCATCTTGCAAGTTACAGGGACTGATGCTGAAGGTTTCCAGTTCCTCCACTTTTTTCTCTTCCTCGGAAAATGAGAACTTAATAGTTAATAATAAACCAAAGTATCTTTAGTTGTTAACTTGCACAGAGAAAATCACTGAAAGCTGCCACCTTGATTAGCATAATTTAATCTAATCTCCATTTTGGAGGTGTCTGTTATTGCGTTGTAGTGTATTAATTTTTTTTTTATGTTTTTAAATAGATTTAATGTACTAAGATTAAAAATATTTTTTTTAAATAAAAATATATTATTTTAATATATTATCAATCAAAAATTACTTTGAAAAATAATCTCTACCATACTCTAAATAATCAATTGAATTACATTTAAGAGTTCGTATAGAATTATGGTAACGGTTATTTTTTAAAATATTTTTTATTTAAAAATATATCAAAATAATTTTTTTTATTATTTTTAAAATTTATTTTTAATATCAATATATAAAAAACAATATAAAAATTAAAAAATTAAAACAAGGATAAAAATAAACAAATTTAAAATGGAAAACCGACCAGCCCCAACCAAGCAAAAGCATAATAAAAGGAGGTGGGTTTTGTCTCCACCTCAGAATAGACTTTGTGATCAGAACAGAACATAAATTACTTGCAGGCATTCCACCAAGAATCCTTACCATAAGACAGAAGCAAAAAAAAAACTAGATTTCGAATGAGAACAAAGAAAAGAAAGAACTTTCTTAAATATTTCGGATAAGCTCCCTCACACTCAAAAATTAACCTTTTTGTAATAATTTGTTTTATCCTAGAATAATTAGCAAGCAAGGTACGAATTTGACTGAGAGGATTTCAGAGAACCAGAGAGAAAAGGAGAAAACAATTCTCTGTGCTTCTCATAACATCACAGCCACCATACCCCTCCATTCTGTTCTTCCTTTCTTCCTTGTTAAAATAATTACAAAGAAAAGGAAGAAAGCCCTACCAAGCAAGTAACACTTTTTTTTAAGGAACATTATAGCCATGTCATATATTACAATCTTGTTTTATTATATAAACCACTGCAAACACCTCACATATTCCCCTTCTTACGTACTTTTTCTTTGTCGTTGTTCATTCACTCTTCTTTAAAATTCTTATTCTTCTATAGATAAGCGAAAGGGTAAACCACAAATATCGAAGAACCTAACCCATTTCAATTGCTACTTCGATGAAGCTTTCTAATTTCTGCGTTCTCTTAATTTGCCACTTTACTTCATTCATTCCTTTCATTATTGAAACTACTGCCTTCAATCTCACCCTTCCACATCAACATCCAGACCCTGAGGCTGTTGCTGAAGATGTAAAACGGCAAGACCTTTACATCCATCTGGGTTTAGCTCATTTTATGGTCTTGCATCATGAGTTTTTTGTAGTTTCCAAGACTCTGCCTTTTGGCTAGAGAAAAATGCTACCTTGGGTTTTTGCTTTCGGGGTTTATGATGGTTTCTATTTTCTTGATTTTGAACGAAATTCCTACCTGTTTTTTGCTAATCACAAGGTTTTAGCATTGTAGGATCTCTCTTCTGCACTAATTTTTGATCCAGCAATGGAGAATATAACCACATTTTCTTGATTTGCCATGTTTTCTCAGCAACCAAACGGGGGGCGACTCGAACAAAACCCCATCTGGGTTCTGTTCATTGAAGGCTTCTTTCTCATGGTCGTCTCTCATTTTCAACTATTAACTCATCCACAACACCAAAGCAAAACAAAAGTTGTCATTGCATTTTCCCAGAAAATAAACAGAGCACGCTCTGTTTCCCGTGTTTCTTTTAACCCTTTTTTTTTTTTTTTACCAAATTCTTGCTGTAGCTACTTGGCTTATATTATATTCCCACATTTTACATTTTCTTCAAGACAACCAAATATTCTTTTCTTTCTTTTGTTTCTCATTATTAATGTTTTTATATTTTACCTTGCAGGAGAGTCAATGCATCTCTATCAAGAAGAAACCTTTTGTCCATTCAAGAAAAGGACCAATGCCAAACCGGAAACCCCATCGACGATTGCTGGAGATGCGACCCCAATTGGGCTAACAACCGCCAACGTTTAGCTGACTGCGCCATTGGGTTTGGTCAAGGCACATTAGGTGGTAGAGGTGGCCAGATCTATGTGGTCACTGACTCCTCGGACCATAACCCAGCCAACCCCACACCAGGCACGTTACGTTATGCTGTTATCCAAGACCAACCTCTTTGGATCATCTTTTCTTCGGACATGGTCATTAAGCTCAAGCATGAACTTATTTTCAACAGTTACAAAACTATTGATGGCCGTGGCGCAAATGTGCACATTACAGGAAATGGGTGCGTAACACTTCAACATGTGACACATATTATTATCCACAACATCCACGTTCACCATTGCAAGCCTTCTGGTAACACTAATATAGCATCATCACCAACACATGTTGGACAGAGAGGGGAATCGGATGGTGATGGTATTTCCATCTCTGGGTCCCAGAAGATTTGGATTGATCATTGTTCATTATCGTATTGTACTGATGGTTTGATTGATGCTATACTGGGGTCTACTGCGATTACCATATCAAACAACCATTTTACGCACCATAATGAAGTGATGCTATTGGGGCACAATGATAAGTATGTATTGGACTCAGGAATGCAAGTTACTATAGCTTTTAATCACTTCGGTGTAGGGCTGGTCCAGCGTATGCCAAGGTGTAGAAGAGGGTATATACATGTGGTGAACAATGATTTTACAGCTTGGGAGATGTATGCTATCGGTGGTAGTGCAAACCCTACCATAAATAGTCAAGGGAATCGATATACTGCACCAGCCGATTATAATGCCAAAGAGGTTAGTCTACTTTGAATTATTTTGCTTTATTTAAGGGAGGTAGAATATGATTGATTAATGATGTTTGCATGGGAGCCTAATGTGAACCTCTTGACTCTTGTTTCGAGGTTAGACGGCGCCTCCCCCCACAATGTTTGGTGGCGCGTGTTTGCACGCGCCGTCATTGTGGGAATGCCGGTTGCCATCGCTAGAAATGGCAGGCATGGTTGTGAAATGGTACTCGAGTAAAACTGGACTAAGACTTGGGGGTCTAAGAAAATATTTCCCCATCCTTCAGCCATACGAGCCCTTCCTGCCTTCAAAGTACCCTCCCTATATTTTTTGAATTCCTGTGGTTACTAGTGTAAACAGAACGGAAACAGAACTAAAGCAGGGGGCAACATCCAAGAAAAGGAAGCTGTTACCCCGTTATAATGTAATTTAAACCATTGTCGGCTTGGGACCTGTGAGTGATCTCTTTAGCGCCTCCGCCGGCCATTAGATACATTACAAAATTCCCTGCCTATAGTACAATCTCTGACGGTGATTTTTTTTAAAAAATTTATAGGTAACAAAGAGGGTGGACACAAACGAGGGAGAGTGGGCAGATTGGAATTGGAGAACAGACGAGGACATCTTGGTAAATGGAGCCTTCTTTGTGCCCTCAGGAGCTGGTTTGAGTGAGCAATATAGCAAAGCCTCCAGCGTGGAACCCAGGTCTGCTAGGTTAATTACAGAACTCACCATGAATGCTGGTGTCTTTGGTGACCCCAGGTAAGCTATTCTTGACCCCACTATGTTCTCTGTTTCAGCTTTTTTGACACTTTTGTCCATCTCAGATCCTTGCTATTAACTGAATTACCGACCGTCATGGAATTCCTTTTTTTTTTTTTTTTTAGAGATGCTACCCTTTGCCATTACCATGTGTATTTAAAGTTGTCTACGGAGGCTTTATGTGCCTGTGCAAATTTTTATTAGCGAAGAAAAATGTGCATGTGTGCAAATTCCCTAGAGATAATTTTAAGGAGACCCACCTAGGACTGGTTAAGGTGATTTACGAGTGTCTGGAGTGTCGATACCTTTTGTTTTTAGATGTCTGTTTTTTTTTTCAAATGTTTTTTTACATGGTTTTGATATAAAAAAAATTAATATTTTTGTTTTTAAAAGCACTATATATTATAATAACAAATAGTGGGTGTAAGTTTTTATGTTACAATTTACTTTTTAAAATTGTTTTTCATTTTAAAAAATATAAAATTTAGATAATTTTAAATTAATATTTTTTTAAAATGTTTTTGAATAGCTTCAACGTTTCAATATAAAAAAATCTAATAAATATATTTTTAATATATTTTTTTTTGTAAAAATATGTACCATACATATACTTATGTCCTGGAGTGTAGTTAAACTGTCATTTTAAAAAAATTTAATTTTTTTTAGTTGATGTAAGAAATAAATTTTTAAAAATAAAAATATTATTTTAATATATTTTTAAATAAAAAAACTTTAAAAATACAATTCCTAAACTTTTCTTTCCTTTATCAGTTAGGTGCAGCTTTCTATCGAATATGTGTGGGCCAATTCAATTGTTCTTCTTATCACATTGTGGGTCCCGCTTATGAAAGCAGGTGTGACATCAGTATTGTAAAAGGAGCTTTCCATGTGACCTGGTTGATGTGCTATGATATCTCATGCTTGACTTTTGCTTGTTATGCCCTTTTAGCTTTTCCACTGCCTCTCGTAGATCCATGTGGCCAGCAGCTTAGGCAAATGTAGACTTTGCTGACTGGCAATCAATGTAGTCACGTCAATGATCATGCTGCTAAACTGAAAGTAGAGTCCCAAGAATAATAAATCAATTTAGTTACAATATATATATATACATATATTTATTTATTTAACAACCATAAAATTTAAATCTGAGACCATAAAAAATTCTAGTCGTAAGGACATAGGTAAGCCCCGCAGTCTGCCCTTAATAATATCATGCGAGACCCATTGCAGCTATAATCTTTTCTTCTCCATAGGTGGTCACTCGGATTTGCTAACTTTGTTTTCCTGAAAAGTGAAAGGCAAATTAGCATGTTTTCCAGAAGGGTTTAAGCCATGGTTACTCCTCTGGGTTGCGTCATTGTTCTGTGACTGTTTCATTTGGACCGCGCCATGACCCAGATGCTGACACAGCTGGACCATGGGCGAGACTAGATAGGTCATTTGCACCATATGCGGCTTCCCCCACCACCTATCCTTTAAAGCCATTAGGTATTTGAGCCAGCTAGCGTTATACAGAATCGTGGATCCTTGTCCTTATGGAGCTTGTTACGTGTATTTTATAATAGTGTATCTGCTGTTAGATTCATTATTAAGCATAATTTTCTGTTGAATCAAATGTCATCATTTGGTCTTTACGATAATATATTGTCTGGTTGGTTTTCAATCACTTACACAGAGATGATAGCGGGGGCATTTCTAATCCTGGATTCAGCGGTGCTGGGACCAGTACTGTCACGCCCACCACCGGCACTCAAGGGACGGGGGCCGGTGGCGGTACTGATGGCGACTACTTTGGAATGATATTCGGCAGCGGCTCTTCACTACCCCGACCTCCCACATCTATTAGCTTAATCTTTTTGTCTCTTCTAATTATTCTAGCTTTGAGCACCATCACCAACAATGGTGCCTTGTTATCTTTCCCCTTATTGTCATTATAGAAGTCAGGAAAATATTTGTCATCAATATTAAGATGTAAAGAGAAAAAAAAATTCATCACAAGCAGTTTGATTCCATTGCAAGCCCCACCGATTATCACAATTGTATATAATAACATCAAAAGATCAATGATTTGAGCCCCGTTATGTAAGGTCAAGAAAAAGAACAAAAATTATGTCTGGTCATCTGTCCATTCTATGCTCAGCTAAAGCACCAAGTTTTTGAAAGAAAGTTTTGGGAGGGGATAGGGCAAGGACGGTTGAGGTGGCATTTCGGATTCAATGTCAATTTCAGAATATTTTTGTTTTCCTTTTCGTTCGTCCTGTTCTACTTGCTCTTTGGTCCGTGTTATTTTCATGAATTAATACAGCACAAATTTTAAAGTGGGGTATTCTTGTTGTCGGAGAAAATTGCCAAAATCGACCTCGTAGATTTTAGTTTTATATTTTGCTATGAGAATCTCCATGTCAGACACAGAAAGAGGACCCAAAAAGAACACCAAAATTATTGGCAGCCAAGAGTCGCCGTCTGTGGGAATCGAACCCACGACCACATGGTTAAAAGCCATGCGCTCTACCAGCTGAGCTAAGACGGCTGGCTGATCTTTGTTGCAGAAAACAATTACTTGTTCTAATAAGAAGAATTTCCTGAACAAGATCGCTTGCCCTTTTCATTTGGCAAGCATCAAATATACTCGGAGCGATATTAATTTTGCATCCGAGCTAATTTTTACTAATTAAAAAATTTGTTAGGATCACTTAATAAAAATCATTAAGTTTTTTTTATATATATAAAATAATATGTAATTTAGATGAAAATATGGATATCATTTTTTAATTGATAATTTCTAATAATTTAGGATTAAAATCGAGATAAAGAATTATTTTATGATAAAATTTAGATTGAGTATATAGTTAACGCCGGTTTTCCCTTTTCATTTTCTGGATAACATATCTAAGGGTACTTTTCAGTTTTCAGGATACATTTACTGGTTTTCTAGTTGAAAGCGAGCCCATCAAAATGAGATTTTCCAATTCAAAAAGGGCCCACAAAGTTTATTGGAAGAAGCCCATACCTAATGGCCCATGAGGAATTGTAACGATAAATCACCCAAGGGGCTATCCTATCCAACTCCGAGGGTGAGTATCGAACCTGGATAGGCCCGCCCCGACATCATCCCCTCATGGGTTAAGGCATTGTTGAACAGTAGGGCTCATCTTCCTGCCTGAACCCTGTCTTCTTTGGAGTTTGCTAACAAAATCAAACTAAACTTTCAAACATCATAAACAATGTTTCTGTTAAGTTTATGAGACATGAAACACCGGCAAAATCTGAAATATGCACGTGCCAATTATGGATACCAATGTCGTGGTTTTACTTGCAAACCTAGAAGGCAGATTCTGCCATTGCATCAGATCCATACATGCAGATTAAGCTCAATAAGTTTCTGAGAATGAAGCTCGCCATGTTAATGCAATATATGTCCTTCTCAGGTAGCCAAGCTCAGGCACGAAAAACACCAAGCGACAAAGATAATTAACAGGTACGCAGGGCGAAGCTTTAAACAGTAGGTGCTCCATCTTCCTAGTTGAAGCCTGCCTAGGTCATTTCTTGCTTGGCCATATTCTTCTGTAAACTGTTTTATCGTCTGTTTAACCTAATTGAGCACTCAAAAAATCGTTTCCAATGTTATCTGTTGAGCCGATTAAGCTGGACAAGCAAAAGTCTCAAGACAACCATGAATATGAAAGCAATTTTATGATAGAAACCTAGAAGGCATATTTCTGGCACTAGGGAACTATTATAAACATTGCAAAAGTACGGGCTTAAATAACCATTTACATACAAAATACTGTCATAAACTAGAAACCGTCTCCATGATCAATGCTCCAAGAGCAACTCCTTCTGGGAGTACCGGAATTCAAAATGTCAAGGAAACAGAAATTTGAGTCTAGGGCAGAGTTTCAAAAGAAATACCACTGTTAGATCCTTCCTAACCGTGAATAAGACAATAAGCTAATATATACAGCTCCTTTAAACTTCAAAAACTAGATACCATGGCTTCTTTTGCAAAGCAATTACCACCCCCCTTTGCTACTTCCATCATTCCCTTCGTTTCCCCAAGAGCTTGTTGATGCTTTATTACCCCATGGATCAGCCGGCTTACCAGTTTCATTTGCTCCTTTCACCTCTGAAGATTGACCCCAACCAGATGATTGCCCTCCGCCAAAAGCACTTGATTGATTCCAGGTCTTAGCATCGCCTCCATCTCCCAAACCTGCTCCTTTGTCCCCCCAGCCACCAGCTTGAGCATTAGAACTGGGTCCTTTGTTCCAGCCACTCCCTTGGTCATCAGAACCTTCAACGTCTTTGCTTGATTGATTCCAAGAACTTGTTGATGATGCTTTACCACACGGATCAGTTAGTTCCCCGCCTGTATTAGTTCCTTCTTTTCCCTCTGTTGATCCACTCCAACCAGATGATTGGCCTCTGCCAGAAGCACCAGATTGATTCCAGGTCATAGCATCACCCCCAGTCATCCCTGCTTCTCCTGAGCCTGCTCCTTTTGTCCCCCAGCCACCACCTTGAGCACTGGAACCAGGTCCTTTGTTCCAGCCACCCCCTTGATCTTCCGAACCTTTAATTTCTTTGCTTGATTGACTCCAGCCCTCACCAGAAGGATTTGATGACTTCCAGCTGTTTCCTTGACCCCAGGCAGCATCGCTGTTTGCACCAGAAGGTCCTTTGTTCCAGCCACCCCCTTGATCTTCTGAACCTTTAATTTCTTTGCTTGATTTACTCCAGCCCTCACCAGAAGGATTTGATGACTTCCAGCTGTTTCCTTGACCCCAGGCAACATCGCTGTTTGCACAGGTTCCCTTGTTCCAACCACCAGCAAGGTCACTGCCACCACTATCTTTGGCCGTTCTTGACTGGTTCCAGCCTGAACCTTGGCTACTCCAACCACCACCTTCATTGCTTGTTCCACCACTTCCAGAATTCCAGCTATTCTGTTGGTGGCCCCTATCACCACCTCCTCGGTTCCAACTGCTTCCACCACCATTATTTTTCCATCCTCCACTGCTATTGTTTGCCCCATTCTTCCAGTCAAAGGTCTTATCTTCAGCAGAATTGTTGTCACTCCAACCACCATTTTGATCCCTCCTTCCTCTGCCTCTACCACCAAAGCCTCCTCTGTCCCCTCTACCTCTAAAGCCCCCTCTGTCTGGACCACCTCTGCCTCCAAATCCACCTCTGTCGGATCTGCCTCTACCTCCAAAACCCCCCCTGTCTGAACCATTTCTACCTCCAAAGCCTCCTCTGTCACCTCTACCTCTAAAACCCCCTCTGTCTGAACCATCCCTACCACCAAAACCACCTCTCCAATTCCCACCACCTGCCCTATTACCACAGGTCTCAGTTTGGTTTTCATCATCACAGGCTACAGAAGCATCCTGGTTACCATCACCATATCTAGAGCTCCAACTGCTTTTCTTGTCCCAACCAGATTCTTGGTTCACATCACTAGATCCAGAGTTCCAATTACTTTTCTTGGCCCAACTAGAACCTTGGTTTGCATCTTTGGACCCAGAGTTCCAGTTGCTTTTGTTGGCCCAACCAGAATCTTGATTTCCATCAGCATTATTGGATTCGGAGTTCCAATTGCCCTTCTTGCCCCAGTCAGAGTCAGCATTTCCACCTACATCACTTGATTCAGATTTCAAATTGCTTTTCTTACCCCAGCTAGAATTCCGGTTTCCATCTATCTCACTGTCCTTTTCAAGTTCAGGAGATTTCTGATTCCAACAGCTTTTACTACCCCAACCAGATGACTGGTTGGCATCTACATGACCAGTTTTATTATCCCAGCTTGATGACTGGTCTCCCTTAGAAGCTTTTGGAGCACCCCAGTCAGACGGCTGGGTGCCAGCCCCACTCGTTCCAGTTTTCCATCCAGTTGTATTGTCACCAGTTGAAGCTTTCCCTGAGTTCCACTTGCTGCCTCCACCCCAACTTCCACCTGGTACTTCATCCACAGCAGAAGCACTGTTCCATCCAGAAGACGAGTTCATGCCACTTGATTTGGGTGCTCTCCAACTAGCACCATCATTTTGCCCTTCTGAAGACAGATTAGAAACAAAACCTTTGCTCCCATTGTGACCTTGAGTTTGATCATTGTTCCAGCTCGATTTGTTCCCGCTGTTCCATTTGTCCACACTCCCACCGGTCTCTTTATCTGCTTCCCCACTTTTGTTCCAACCTGATCCACTATCACCCCCAGAAGAAACAGACTTCCATCCACCCTCTCTACTTCCCTCAAACCCCTTGGATTTGCCCCAGCCACCTCCTTGATCATTGCCAGTTGAATTGTTTTCTCCACCTTTCCAACCTGAAGACTGACCATCACCAGAGGATCTTCCTCGGCCAAACTGATCTCTACCACCACGACCACCTCCTCTTCCCCTGCTCCCACCTGAACCATGACCCCCATCAGATGTCTTGTTCCAGCCACCAAACTCTTGATCTCCATCTGGTCTATTCCCATTACCCCAAGATCCCCCCTCTTGTTTACCCCAAGAGGATTCTCCCTGTTTATTCCAAGATCCCCTATCAGAACCAAAGGCCTTTGGCTTATTCCAGCTATCAGTCTGATTCTGGTTACTAGATCCATCTTTATTCCACTCAGTTGCATCTTCACTAAAAATTTTCCCATTGCCCCAACTTGAAGTTTGACCTGCACTATCAGCTTTGTCTTTCATCCAGCCACTTCCTTTATCAGCTTCTGGTTGAGTGCTGCTCCTGCCTGCCTTACCCCAACCCTCAGTTGGCTTTTCGGCGCCATTTTTGCTTTCCCGCTTCTCTGCAGCTTTACCCCAAGAATCATTTTGTGCAGCACCCTTATCTTGTTCTTCTGCAGCTTTACCCCAAGGGTCTCCTCCATCTTGTGATTTCTGTTGATTCCACCCGGTAGTCTTGTTACTCAAGCAGTCCTCTCCTGTGCCAGAGCTTTTATTCTTCTCCCAGGATCCTGCTTCAACTGCATCATTACATTTTCCCCACGAACCCACTTGATTCTTCCCGGTAGCTGCCTCACCCCAGCTGCCATTTTGGTTTCCAATAACAGTCTTTCCTTTGTCCCAAGCAGATGCTGCAGCATCAAAAGAAGATTTTTCATCTCTTAGGATTCCTTGACCCCAGTTATCTCCAGAACCTCTTGAAGAGCCTGGCAGATCTTCATTGGATAAAGTTGCTTTACCCCAGCCCACAGATGCACCACTGCTAGAACCAATGTTAGAAGCAGCTTTGTTCCAAGAGTCAGCTGCAGCTGCACCCCGAGATGAAGTCTGTTTTGCTTTAGCTTGACTCCCCCAAGTATCATCTACACATTCCAAAACATGCAGTTAGCCACTTTGGCGCTTGTTATACATTCATTACAAAAGTTATTGCATAATGTATACGTTCATCATGTACTTTGATGCTTCTAACACACTACAATGGCATGGCTGAACTGCCAACATGAGGAATAATTACACACCTTTATTTGGTTCATTATCTACAGAACTTGATGGATTTACAGGGTTGGTTTCAGGTTGAAGCTGCAGAAAACAGAAAGCTCAGGAGTTATCACTTTATGCTGTTGTTTGGGGTGGGGTAGAGAGAGAGAGAGAGAGAGTTCTTCACTAACCGTGAAGCCCGGACTAGACCAAGAAGTTCTGCAAGAAAATGCATATCAGATTATAGACAAAAGTACAAATCAAAAAGAAAAGTAATGTATAGAAACAATTCAATAAAAACGCTACAAGTAAAGAAACATGAAGATGCTGATAATTTCCAAATCGACCAGCATGTGGTACTCAACCATTGCTTCATTTGATAATTTAATTCAAGAAATTCAGTTCAAACACAAATTCCATTAAATCAACACAATTAGATCTTCAAAAGCTTAGCTTTAAAGCATACATCACCAGCAAGTGCATGAACAGAACTTTGACAATAAAAAGAAAAGGAAAACCTTTCAGTGGAGAGGCCACCAACGTTCCAGCCATCACCTTCAGTTGATGTCCCAGCTCCACCCGTCCAACCTTCAAGAATACAAAGTTAAAAGGAAAATTAATTATGTCAGATATCAACTCGAGAAAAAAAAACCACTTAATATCATCAGAAATTTTTTATATTCGGAGAGTAATCAAATTCCCACCTCCAGAGCCACCTTCATTTCCAAGTAAATCAAATGGTTTGAAAGAACTGGATCGTGGATCGTCACTTTCATAAATAGAAAAGTACCATGTCAGTGCACCTTCAAAAGGCAATCTAGACCATACTCGTGAAAAAAGCTGAGACAAATGGGATTTAGCTATAAAATATGCACCTTACAGACATGGCGGAGCTCTTTGCACGGAGCTCAGAAAGATGCTCACTTTTAACTTCAGAAACATAAACCAAAAAAATTAGAAAATAGGTAAACTGAAAATCAAACAGAACCAAAGGTAACCTTTTTGTAAAGAACCTGTAAGAACTTTCTGCTGAGAACCAAGCTTCACAGTAACATCAGAATAGCGTATGGCCAAGACCTGGCATAGATACCCCTTCAAAGGTCCTACTCGGATTCTCAAGGTTTGACCAATGGAGAACAATCCATCCTTGTCGCCTGGGTTGACTGCAAAGAATAACAAAGCCAGTACAAGAAACTTTACATCAGAGTCAAAACTGAAAAAAGAATAAAACTACAAAAGGCACAATTACAATGCATACAGCCACGGTTATTTTCTTTCGCTTGCCACGGTTTTTTAGGTGATAAGGGGGGTTTGGGAGATGATGGGAAATCTTCAAAACCTAAAGAGCCTGATTCGCTATCCTGAAATGAGAACAAAGAGATAGTCATTTAAAGCACCAGAAACAATTCAGGGTAAGAGAATGGTGTAGACAAAATGATGTGATTGCTCTTTTCAAAAGGCACAACCTTTCCATAGCAAGCATCAAAGGAAAGCTTGATTTTTTCACACATTTGAGCTTTCGAACAGAAATAACCACAATCTTCTGTTTCATTCTGATCATATATAAATATGATGCCTCTGTAGATTTGCTTAACAATTCCTTGCCTATCCTGCAAAGAGCAACTTGCATGATAGTCTCAAGCCTAGTGTGACAATTTGCTTCAGAATCACATTAAAAAAGGAAAAAACAGAAGAAAAACATGAAATTAGTGTCAAACCTTCAATGGACCTTCCAAAACCTTAACAGTATCGTTAACTGACATGGTTTTCTTGTGATGATCTAAAGCAGTAAACTTCATATCAGTGGGCCCATTCTTTAGATCGCGTAATGCAACAGTAACCACATCAGGTTTTTCAGGTCCATGTTTTAGAATCTGGAGCAGTGGAAAAAATATGAAGAATTCTAATCCTCACATTGAACATTAAAGAAAGTTAAATAGCCAGCAGCAAAGCCACAAAGCAAGTAAACTAGATTCCATACCTTGTAAGATTCATCTTTCTCCATACCAACAATAAGACCAAAATCTTTGCGGCTGCAAGCCGGTAATAGAAAATCAAAGATTATAATTTACATATTATCAGATCACAGAAAACCACTAATTGGAATGGAACTTACCCGAAACACACAAGATCATACAGTTCGAATCTATTCTGCCCGGATGCTGATGAGCCCTCTCCTTTCTCACCACCTTTCTCATTTCCAATTATCCGTTTTTTCTTCTGTCCAACATATATCTGTGCAAGCCATTCCAAATTCTCTGACTCATTATTCTCAGAAGACTTGAACTTCAACAACTCCTCTTCTGAAGGCAAAACGCTCAAGCAGCTTAAAGAATCTATAGATACTCTTTTATATAAATATCCATCCTTGAGCATCAGGCCATCAAGAACCTCAAACATCTTGCCAGTATCACGGTCACGTCGATATTGAATAAGAGGCCGGAACTCCCTACACAAGTCAAATATAATTGCATATAAGAAGTCATGACATTAGAAGTCAAATGAACTATATGTGGGATATGGATATTACTCAAGTTCACTTGAGCTGATTAGTCTCGGAGCTGGTATGGCAGCTTTCTTCTTTGCAAGTCCCCCTCCCTGTGAAGCAAATTGGTTAAGAAATGCTTTTCAAGTAAATCACAAATAAAGCATCAAACTTGCCACCGTGTGCATGTTATAATCTGCAAATAATGTCCTCAGAATAGAAGGAACAAGATTTTAATATATAGATACATGTGTGTGTTAACTGTTAATAGTCTTCTTATAAATTTGAAGCAGTGGAATCCACTTTGAACTAACATATAATCAAGGTATATCTACAGTATTGGCACCCAAAATTCATGAAACCACCATTAAACTTGAAGACCCATAACAAAATAAACATAATTCAAAACTATATTAGAAGCAGAGGATGCTAGTTCCACTCTTCAAAGTCTCCTTACAAATTTTTGCGCCAATGCTTGCAAATCAATTCTTGGAATCAGCTTCACTGTTGCTTTTTTCCGCACATCATTCACAGCCACAATCTACAGAAACAAAATTAGTTCAGAGTAAAGACAGATTAGTTTTTGCAACAAAGCAAGAAACAGCCAACAAGCTCACTGGCACTCCACCTGCGCCAAGTCCCCCTTATAGTTCCCATTCTTTACACGAGCCCACATGCCCTCAGAAACTTGATTACAACTTTTTCGGATGGAGAGCAGATGAGACACTTCATTTTTAGGAACTGGAGCCATCCTGCTAGAATATATGCTACAAAGCCCTTTACATGCCTAAAATCAGAATTATAGAAGATAAATAGACAAATATTAGTTTACTAATAAAAATAACCTGAAAAGGAGCAAATTCCCCAGCACAGAAAATAATAAATTCCTTATTCAGTGATAAAAATATGTTACCTCAATAATATCAATTTGCTTGTCAGCTTCAATATAAATATAACCCTTAACATGATCAATGGAAAATGCAGATATTATCTGCAGTTTGGTACCCAGAGACTTCAAGTCAACAAACTTTTGCATGAGGCAAAAAGCTGAATGCCTCTCACGTCCAACCTACAACCAAGAAGTTCCAGTTGACGACTGTAAACACATGCAAAGGCAATGGTGGTAGATGTTAAGGGATGCAATAGAAACAACAATGCCAGGGGTGGGGCTATTTGCCTATATAATGAACATCCCACCATGCATTTCACTTTCCAGATAGTTGGATCCTTTGCAGAAGGTTCAAGATAATTTCTTTCCATGGATCTTTTAGCCTCATCAGCATCTTCAGCAAAACGAAATCTGGGATTATTCTTGAAACGCTCTTCCATCATCTTATCAAATTCTTCCCCGTCCATCTGCTCCTCTTTGGGAACAATTGGAACATTTTGGGTTTTTGGTGGATCATTCTTTACTTTCAGCTCTACATCATATTCTTCATCCATAAAATCTGTTTTCCACAATTAGGAGAAGATTAAGATTAGTAAAAATAAGCTTTCCTGATCCAAGGCAGAGAGGCAAGGGAACCCAGATAACACTGTACTGTTGAAAAAAGAAAAGGAACATGGTATGAGCATGACCTGAAAAACAGATCCTATACAAAGGCATTCCATTTAGCTCAAAACCCAAACTATATAACAAAAGACAAAAAAGAACCTCCACAATGCAAAACAAATCCTAATTGCTCCAATATTTCTATTAAATCTGCCATAACATCGATTTCCTAAATAGTAATTCTATAAAATCTCCAGTGAATCCACCGCAAAATTAACCTCAGTTACAACAAGTAAATTCAGTTACAACAAGTAAATGCACTCAAATACCCTCAATGAACAGTTTTACCGCACAACAAGCTCAAAAACAACTTCACAGATCCACTTGCACAGACAGAATTTTTGAAAACACAGGGCCTTGCCACTTGCTGTGAGCATGTAAAAAACCTCCACTAACAAAACCTCACAGACATAACAAATGTAATAACCCAAAATTTCTTTAAAACTCCATAACTAAAAATACCTCACAGAAAACCCTACACAAAAGCCTAGTAAAACAACATGCAGCACCGATACAAGACAAGTGGAAAAAACATAAAAGTAAAAACACACCATTTGACCATCTCAGAATCGCTGCTACATCACACAATTTCCACTAAAATAAACTTTACTTGGAAAATCAAAACTAAAAAGAAGATTTCCTAAAATCCATCAAGCACCACCAAAACATAATAATAATAATAATAATAATAATAATAATAATAAAGACGTTAAACCACCACCAGAGTCACTGGTGTCTCTCATTTTCAGTCAAAACACAAAAAATTCAAACTTCAAAAATTCAAAAACCTCAAAACGCCATCGTTTTACCAACTCGGAGCCCTAGAAAGGTAAGAAAAAAAATGAATTTCAAGGGGAAAAAAAAGAAAAAGTACGATTTTTTTTAACCTTCAATGTCAAAATTAAGATCACTATCATCACTCTCGTAATCACTATGATCAGCTTCGTCTTCGAAGAACTGAAGAACCGCACGGTTCCTTTTCATCTTTCCACCACCGGTCTTGTCGTCGTCAACATCGCCACGTTTCCGTTTATCTCCGCCGGTAGCGACGGCCTTTCCCTTCCCCTTCGACGACATTTTGCAGCGATAATGTCGGGTTTCGTTTTTCTTATTTTTTTCAAAAAAAAAAAAGGGAAAAGGATTTACATAAATAAATGAAAGGAAAACATATGAAAGAAAAAGAGACTGTTTGGGTTTTGTTGGTGCAAGCGTGTTTGGTGTGTGAGTGAGTCTGTGAGCTCTGGCAGTAATAAAAATTGGAAGGAATATTTATCAATTTACATTAATGTCCTTCCTTTCAAGCATGGTATATTGGTATTTATCATTGTCATCTTTTTCGTGATGGGCAACTAGGAATAAACATCTATGAATGTGTTGGCTTGATGTCTTGAATTTTGAACCCAAGCTGTTCATGGCCGATGGGATCATCTCAGAATTACGGTCATCTTAATTTTTAAAAGTTTTTTTAAAATTTTTAAATTTTTTATTTAAAATTAATATTTTTATATTATTTTAATATGCTGATATAAAAATAATTTTTTAAAAATAAAAAATATTATTTTAATATATTTTTAAATGAAACACTTTAAAAAATAACTGTAATCCCACTATCAAACAGACCCGTAGCTTCTCAAGATGAATTTTATAGTTTTTCTTAAAATTATTATAGTTTTTTTTAAAAAAATTAGTGTTAAAAATATTTAAAAAATAACATTACTATAAGCTAATTTACTAGAAATTTTATTTTTTTATATTTTTTAAATTATATTTTCTATATTTGACGTGGCTATAAAAAAATATAATAAATATAATACTTTTTAAAACATTGAATTGAAATGAATCGTAAAATCACCTCATAATAGTAATTTAATGTCATGAAAGAAGTAAATGATTATGAGTGCATGAATAAAGCGTGACTATAAGATTTGATTCAATTATTGATTTAAAAAAATTGGTCTGGATCTATTTTGAATTAATTAATTAAGTTTTGTTAAGTTAATATCTTATTTAATTATTATTTTTTTCATATATAGGTGATTTAGGATAAGATTTTTCATTTGATTCATCTCTGATCAGATAAAAGTATAAATTGAATTTTTATGGACTAAATTAGTCTTAAAAATATCACCTAATGATAGATAAAAGAAATTACGAAAAATAATTTTATTGTCAACGATGGACAAGGACGGTGAGGCATCGAGATGCGAAGCGTATTTCTCAACAACGATAGTAATTAACCATGGCTCCTTCGGGTACATTGAAATCACATTGTTCATTCATTTCCCTCCTCTCTTTTTTTTTTTTTTTTTTTTTATGGAAGTTGCATTTAAAA